>Ga0181582_10000464_pt1 | contig 28935 bp, 30 predicted proteins | sample 071ome_32_FD_132438 | JGI IMG/M metagenome (GOLD analysis project Ga0181582, IMG submission 132438) | Coastal salt marsh microbial communities from the Groves Creek Marsh, Skidaway Island, Georgia - 071405AT metaG (megahit assembly) | ecosystem: Environmental > Aquatic > Marine > Intertidal...
AGTCACATCATATAATTTTGATTCTGCTTCATCTAGTAAATCAAAAACATCCGTACTGTCTTTATAGGCTGTCTCTATAATTTCGTTTGAAATACGAATTAAACTTCGCTGAATGAATTTTTGTAGAATAATGCGGGCGTGAAATTCAATGTGAGCGGAAGAAGCTACGCGCTGAGAAAGCTGGACCAAATAAAATTCTCCTCCTATAGCATCTAACTTCCCCTCTTTTCTAAGTGCAGCAGAAACGGTTAAAAGATCAATAGGCTGTGAGTCGTGAAAAAGGGCATAAATGGATTCAAAAATATGCTGATGGGCTATTTTGTAAAATGCTTCAGGCTGTAAGATATCGATGACCTCGTCTACCCCTTTTTTATCAATCAACATCGCTCCTAAAACGGCTTCTTCTAAGTCCAGTGCCTGGGGGGGAATCTTTCCCTGCTGTAGGTTTATCACTGCAGGAGTGGCGACTTTTTTTAATCCTATTGGTTTCTTTTCTTCCATGAAACGAAAATACATACTTTCGTTCTTTTAAAAGAAAAAGAATATCCCCCAACTATAAAAAAAAGCTGTTCATAAGTGGGTCGGTTTTGTTAAAAACCTAAAATTATTCTGAAATACGGCCCATCGCAATGAATTTTTCGCGACGTTGCTCAATCCGCTCTTGAGGAGTTAAATTTTGAATGAACTTAAAAGCAGTAAGTATCTCTTTTTTGACATTGGCAAAAGTAGCTTCTCTGTCATAATGCGCCCCACCCAGAGGTTCTTTTATCACCTTGTCGATTAATTTGTTTTTGAGCATGTCTTTCGAGGTAAGCTTTAGGGCCTCTGCAGCGGCTTCCTTATGCTCCCAGCTTCTCCATAATATGGAGGAGCAAGATTCTGGTGAAATTACGGAATACCAAGTGTTCTCAAGCATGAAAATTTGATCCCCTACTCCAATCCCCAAAGCACCTCCAGAAGCCCCTTCACCAATGATAATGACAATAATGGGCACAGAAAGCGACATCATTTCAAAAATATTTCGAGCAATGGCTTCCCCTTGGCCGCGTTCTTCGGCCTCCAATCCAGGAAAAGCCCCAGGAGTATCGATGAGGGTTACGATTGGAATCCCAAATTTATCTGCAGACTTCATCAGTCGAAGTGCTTTGCGATACCCCTCAGGGTTGGCCATGCCAAAATTGCGGTATTGACGTGTTTTGGTATTGTAGCCTTTTTGTGTTCCAATAAACATAAAGGTTTGCTGGTCTATTTTTCCCAACCCACCGATCATCGCCTTGTCATCCAATACATTCCGGTCACCGTGGAGTTCTAGGAAAGTGTCTCCAGCTAATGCTCTAACATAGTCTAAGGTGTAGGGTCTGGAGGGATGACGTGAAAGCTGCACGCGTTGCCAGGCAGTTAGGTTACCGTAGATTTCCTTTTTGGCCTTTTCTAGTTTTTTTTCAATTTGAGCACAGGTCTCCGTTACATCTACTTCACTTTCCTCTCCTATAATTTTACACTTATCCAATTGTTGGTGCAATTCTTGAATAGGCAATTCAAATTCTAAATACTCCATACTTAAATGTCTAGAACAAATGTAAAAATTCTTTACAATTGGGAACTCTTTTTTTGTGCTTCTTTCCTGTGCTTATAAACCCCATTCAACACTATACCTAAGAGAACGACTAAAAACCCAAGGTAAAAATTAATACTCAAATACGCCTTTTCATTCCAAATTGCCAAGGATAAAAGTATCCCGTAGATAGGCTCTAGATTGATCACCATCATTATGGTAAAAGAAGACAAATGACGCATCACCTGAATAGACACATTAAAAGCAAAGGCAGTACACAACAACGCTAAAATCAAAAGCCAAAGTGCATCCCATCCTTCCAATTGAAAAGCCTCAAGATGCAGCTGATTTGAAAAAGCAGCTACCACAATACACACCAATGACCCAAAGACCAATTGGTAAAATGATAAGGTTATCGGTCTGGCCTGTTGAACCATTTTACCATTGAGAATAGCAAAAAGAGACGAGAGAAAGGCGGAAAATAGAGCGATGGAAATCCCCCGAAGGTGTTCAAATTCTGCTTGGTAAATCAGCCCAATGCCCAAAGCTGTAATTCCTCCAAAAAGTAATTCATAGCCCAACAGACGTCTTTTACTGAGCAAAGGATCTAAAAGTGCTGTGATCAAAGCCCCTGTAGCCATCATACTGAGTGCTAAAGAGACTCCTGCTATTTTTATAGCGTAAAAAAAAGTAACCCAATGAATGCCTATTACAATGCCACCTAATATCACTTTAGGCCACAGTTTGCGCTCTAGTTGAAAAAAATGAGGATTAAAGATTTGAAAATACAATGCCAACCCCAACGAGGCCAAGCCCATTCTGTAAACAACAAGCGGTAGAGCGTCTAAGGAAATTAAAGCGCCCAAAACCGAGGTGAATCCAAAAAGGAAAACAATGAAATGATAAAGGAGTAAACTTTTTGTTCTAACGCTTTGCATGTCTCAATAAAAAGAAGGCCAACAGACCAAAAAGAAGTAAAGGAAGCCAAGCCGCCAAAAAAGGAGGAAAGGTTGATTTACTGACCATGACCCCAAAAATTTTATCGAAAAAAATAAAAAGAAATCCCAGACTGATTCCAAAGGCCAGGTTTACGCCCATACCTCCTCTTCGTTTGAACGAGGAGACGGCCACGGCAATAAGAGTGAGAATAAAGGCAGAAATAGGGATGCTCCATCTTTTGTGTCGAACTAAGAGATGGTTGTTAATCAAAGAAGAACCGCGCTCCCTTTCTTCTTTTATAAATTGGTTTAACTCAGATAGGGTCAGTGTTTCCGCAATATAATTAACAGGTGCCAGGTCGGTAATTTCAAAGTCAAAGAGTGTGTCTTTTCGGACAGAAACTTCATAGCGCTCACGGTCTCCGTCAAAAATTCTTTTCTTGTAATTGGAAAGCCTAAAAATACTGTCCTTTTCAATCCATCTGACACGATTAGCACTGATCTTAAACCGAAGTTCATTTTCTTCAAAATGTTCAAGAGTAAAGTCTAAAGCCTGTTTTCTAATCGGATCGTAACTATTGACATATATATACTCCTGATCGTTGATTTGTAAAAAAACTTTATCCGTATTACGAGCTTCTTTTTTAACGAGGTATTTATATCTAAAATCATTAAACCCTAAATTGGACTTAGGCACAATATACATCCCTGCAAAAAAGGCAAATACAGCAATAAACGTTGCTCCTAGCAAGAAGGGGCGCAAATATCGAAAAAAGGAAATTCCAGAGCTTAAAATGGCAATGACTTCTGTGTTATTTGCCAATTTAGAAGTAAACCAAATGACAGAGAGAAATAAAAAGATAGGAAACAAAAGGTTGGCAAAATACCAAGTAAAATCAATGTAGTATTCTAAGATACTATTCAACGGCACTTCTTTTTCTTTGAATTTGTCAATTTTTTCTGCCACGTCTACCATTATACCGATAGGGATAAACAAAAGCAGCATTACTACAAAGGTACCGACATACCGTTTTATGATATAAATATCAATCAGTTTCATCTATAGCCTCACTTGCATTTGACGTACCATTTTTTCTTTCCAAGATCTAAAACTCCCCTCTAAGATATGCTTTCTGGCTTCACGAACCAACCAAAGATAAAAACTCAAATTATGCAAAGTTGCAATTTGTTTTCCCAGCATCTCATTGACCGTGAACAAATGCCTCAAATAGGCTTTTGTGTAGTCTAAATCAGCATAACAATATCCGCTAGAATCAATTGGAGAAAAATCAGATTCCCACTTTTTGTTTTTAATATTAATGGTCCCTTCAGCAGTAAACAACATGCCGTTACGCGCATTTCGAGTAGGAAGTACACAATCAAACATATCAACTCCCAAAGCAATGTTTTCCAAAAGATTTACAGGGGTTCCTACTCCCATTAAGTACCTTGGCTTATCTTTGGGAAGTATACTACAAACCACATCCGTCATTGCGTACATTTCTTCTGCTGGCTCTCCTACAGATAGCCCTCCGATGGCATTTCCCAATGCCTGTTGCTCCGCTATAAAATGAGCAGAAGCTTCTCGCAATTCTGTGTATACACTCCCCTGAACTATAGGAAAAAGGGTTTGTTTGTAATCGTACACAGGAGTTTGTTTTTTATCTGTCTCCATACATCGGGTCAGCCATCTGTGTGTTCTTTCCATGGATGTTTTAGCATATGAGTAATCACACGGGAAAGGAGTGCATTCATCAAATGCCATAATGATATCGGCGCCTATCGCTCGCTGGATTTCTATAGCGCGTTCCGGAGTAAAGGTGTGATAAGATCCGTCTATATGTGATTTAAACTTCACCCCTTCTTCTTTGATTTTCCGATTGGCCGAGAGGGAATAAACTTGATATCCTCCAGAATCGGTCAACAAGGGCCGGTCCCAACCCATGAATCGATGCAAACCTCCGGCCTGTTCAATAATAGTCGTTCCGGGTCTTAAGTAAAGATGGTACGTATTTCCAAGAATGATATCAGGATTGATAACGTTTTTTAGTTCCCTCTGGTGAATCCCTTTTACTGTGGCTGCAGTCCCCACGGGCATGAAAATAGGGGTTTCTATTAACCCGTGATCCGTCGACAGTGTAGCTGCACGTGCACTGGTTTCCTTGTCGGTTGCTAAAAGATTGAAATTCATGCGTTGCAAATATAGTATTCTAACAATGAAATTTGATTTCTTTTCTATTGTTAATTACTTGGTATAACTAGATTTAAAAATTGAAATTTGCTCTTTGATTATGCTCATACAAAGGCTACTTTTGTGAACAAACATTATTCCTATGCCAGACATACAAACCTTAGAACAAACCACCATCCAAGTTCGTCGTGATATCCTACGAATGGTTCATAAAGTCAATTCTGGTCATCCAGGAGGCTCTTTGGGATGTGCTGAATTTTTTGTTGCCCTGTATTTTCATCAGATGAACATTTCTCTACCATTTAATATGGACGGTACAAACGAAGACCTTTTCTTTTTATCTAATGGACACATCTCTCCTGTTTTCTATAGTGTTTTAGCACGAAGAGGGTTTTTTCCGGTTGAGGAACTCAACACTTTCAGATTGATAGATTCGCGATTACAAGGACATCCTACCACCCACGAAGGACTGCCAGGAGTACGTGTAGCGTCGGGCTCTTTAGGGCAAGGCCTTTCCGTAGCCCTAGGAGCGGCATTGTCTAAAAAACTAAATCAGGACAATTCCGTTGTCTATGCTCTTTTGGGAGATGGTGAACTTCAGGAAGGTCAAAACTGGGAAGCTTTGATGTTTGCAGCTGCAAAAAAAGTGGACAATCTGATTGCTACGGTAGATCTCAATGGAAAACAAATTGACGGAAGCACAGACGACGTACTTCCTATGGGAAGTGTAAAAGCAAAATTTGAAGCCTTTGGCTGGGAAGTTATTTCGTTAAAAGAAGGGAATTCTCTTCCCCTAATCATCGAATGCCTTGCAACAGCAAAGTCTAAACTTGGGCAAGGGAAACCCGTAGCAATTTTGATGGAAACAGAAATGGGCAACGGGGTGGATTTTATGATGCACACACACGCTTGGCACGGAAAAGCGCCCAATGACGATCAATTAGCTACAGCTTTAGATCAAAACGAAGAAACTCTTGGGGATTATTAATACAGAACAAAATCATATGACAACGTATACCAATCAAGGAAATAAAGATACCCGATCGGGTTTTGGAGAAGGACTAGCTGAACTGGGAAGAAGTAATCCCAATGTCGTTGCCTTGTGTGCTGATCTTATTGGGTCTTTAAAAATGCAAACTTTTATTGACGAACATCCCGAACGGTTTTTCCAAGTGGGAATCGCTGAGGCCAATATGATGGGAATAGCTGCGGGCTTAACCATTGGAGGAAAAATTCCCTTTACCGGAACCTTTGCAAATTTTTCTACAGGTAGGGTTTACGATCAAATCCGTCAATCCATAGCTTATTCTGGGAAAAATGTCAAGATTTGTGCTTCTCATGCTGGAATCACTCTTGGAGAAGACGGTGCCACGCATCAAATATTGGAAGACATTGGCTTGATGAAAATGCTGCCTGGCATGACGGTCATAAATCCGTGTGACTTCAATCAAACCAAAGCTGCCACCCTTGCTCTTGCTGCACATCAAGGACCCGCCTATTTGAGGTTTGGGCGCCCTTCCGTGCCAAACTTTACAACAAATGAATTGGGATTTGAGATCGGAAAAGGAATCTTACTCCAACCGGGTAGTGATGTAACGATTGTGGCTACAGGACATTTGGTATGGGAAGCTCTTGAAGCTGCGAAAGAACTCACCAAGAACAGCATCAGTGCAGAGGTTATCAACATTCACACCATTAAACCTTTGGATGAAGAAATTATCTTAAAATCTGTACAAAAAACCAATTGCTTGGTTAGTGCAGAAGAACACAATTATTTAGGAGGTATGGGAGAAAGTATTGCGGGACTACTTGCTTTAAAACACCCTTGTCCTATGGAATTCATTGCCACACAAGATACGTTTGGTGAATCTGGCACCCCTGCTCAACTAATGAATAAATACGGTTTAAATAAAGGGGCAATTATTCAAAAAGTCCTGAAAGTAAAATCAAGAACTTAAACAACCTACAATGCGCTATAAAAACTTTTTTTATTTCACGATTCTTTTTTCTTCATTAATTGGCTACGGCCAATTTGAATACGGGGTAAAAGGGGGTATACAAATGCCTGCTTCCGGTACCATAATGGATGCTGCAAAAGATTTATCTTCCATGTCTACAATCAATGCCAACCGGTCAGGCTATTTTATAGGTAGTTATGTTTCTTTGGATATCCTCTTATTCTACCTCAGGCCCGAACTCCAGTTTTCATATCTTAATCGTGATTTTGAATCTTTTTCACTCAGCCAGTCACGAATCGAAGCCCCGGTATCTCTTGGATTTAAACTACTGCCTGTGTTGAGTGTTTTCGCCGGACCTACCTTTCAATACAATTTTGAACCAACTGTTCAAGATTTCAGCTTTTCTTCGCTAGAAGAAAAAACAACTTTGGGGATTCACATGGGAGTTCGAGCGCATTTAGGAGCCCTACATTTTGATGTGCGTTTTGATAGAGGGTTGTCACCAAATGAAGTACAACTTATTGAACAAAACGGAATGCCCACTTTTGGAAGAATTGACACACGCCCCAATGTCTGGAGTCTTGGACTCTCCTACCGTTTTGATTAATCTGCATCCAGATAATCTGGAATAGAATCACCATCCGTATCATCAGGAATTCCATCTCCATCACGGTCGTATTCATCTGCAGATAAAATCCCGTCTCCATCGTGATCTGTTTGTTTTACCAAATAGAGACTAATTTTAAAAATTAAGGGAGAATAAGCAGGAATTGAACCTGAAAGAGTGTTGTAATATCCTAATCGAGAAGGCATAAATAATGCTCCTTGACCGTAGTTGGTAAAGGTCGTTATGTTGTTTTTATCCACAGTAAACTCTCCTGATTTTAGAGCGGGCATTCCTTCTCTAAAGCCTCGTACGACTGAAATCAAATCAAACCATACGGGTGTGAGCGATCGATCAAATTGAGCTTTGTTTAATAACAACCCTTCGTAAGACAAATACGTAGAATCTACTTTAGAAGGCGTTTGACCGATACCCTGTCTTGCCACCAAAGTATATAGGGGGTGGTCAACATAGACATCGTCAGAAGTTTTATAGCGGACAGTTTGCTTTACTACTTGATCTATAAGCGGTGTTTTATCGGAATTAACGCCACTGATGGTGTCAAAAACCAGTTCGGGTTGTAAATCGGGGTTCTGAAAATCTTCATAATTGTAGAAGTGAGTTGATAAAAAGGCCTCAATATTTTGAACATCTTCAACTACTTGTACTGCAACATCGCGAGGTAATTCTATTTCTTCTTCTTTTTTACAAGAATAGAAGAGAACGAAAACACTAATGATATAGAAAAGTTTATTTTTCAAGAATACATATTTTAGGGGCTGCAAGATACAATTTTACTTTATTTTTACAGTATCACTTAAGGAAGTTTTAGGCATGCGAATTGATCAATTTTTGTGGTGCATTCGTTTATTTAAATCCCGTAACATGGCCAGTAGCGCATGTAGAAAAGGGCAAGTTCAAATAAACAATCAATCGGTAAAGCCCTCTCGTGCATTGATCCCTACAGATCAAATACAACTTAGAAAAAATCAAATATGGAGGAGCTTTGAAGTATTGGATCTACCAAAAACAAGGGTCGGTGCAAAATTAGTCGGTTTGTATTGTATTGAAACAACACCAAACTCAGTGCTGGAACAAGAGGAACTACAAAGACTCAGCGCTCAAATAACGCGTGATCGGGGAACTGGAAGACCCACAAAAAAAGAACGTAGAACTATAGATGACCTGTTTTACGATGAGGAAAATGAAGAATAAATAAAATCATATGCTAGCTAAAGGGACTAAAATTGTAGATGCTGTGGCACTTCAAAGGAGCATCAAACGAATTGCATATCAAGTTTACGAAAGTGCTATTGATGAAACAGAAATTGTAATCATAGGTGTGGAGACACAAGGAAAAATTTTAAGCAAACTATTGGGAAATTCGTTAAAAAAAATCAGTGACAAAACAGTGGTATATGTAAATTTGACATTAGATAAAACCAATCCACTAGGATCGATTCAAAGCTCTGTTCCTTTGACAGAATTAGAAAACAAATCGCTTGTTATTGTAGACGATGTACTCAATACAGGCAGCACCTTAATGTATGCTGTTTCTTTCTTTATATCCATTCCTGTAAAACAAATTAAAACGGCTGTTGTAGTAAATAGAAACCATAAAAATTTTCCTATTAAGGCTGATTTTAAAGGCATCTCACTCTCTACATCTGTCAACGAACACATCACAGTTATTTTAGAGGGCAATCAGAAAGGAGTGTATCTAAATTAGTTTATTTCTAAGTTCAGAGGTGACTTCATCGATTGTTTTGCCATCGGTTTTGATGGTGATGTCTGCCATAGTATAGAAAGGTAATCGTTCAAATAGATGTTTGCCTATGAATTCCTTAAGTTGCTCAATTGTAGTCAAGTGTGCAATCAAGGGTCGCGCATTATTCAATTCAAACAGCCTTTTACTGAGTTCGTCAATACTTGTTTGAAGATAGACCGTTGCAGTTTTTTTTTGTGCATTCAAGAAGTCCATGTTGTCGTAATAACAAGGTGTGCCTCCCCCTAAAGAAAGTACTTGTGGATCTTTGAGTAGCATCAATTCTTCCAATGCTGTGCGTTCCATTTTCCTGAAATAAACCTCTCCTTTGTTTTGAAAAAGAGTGCTGATATTTTGTTGTTCTTTTGATTCTATATAGTGATCTAAATCCACAAAAGAATAGTTGAGTGTGGTACCCAACTTCTTACCCACAGCTGTTTTACCACTGCCCATATAACCCAAGAGTACAATTTTAGTGCTGACCATAAAAGTTTCAAAAGGAGTGCAAATTTATAGGAAATCAAGCTGAAAAATACATATTTGCTCTTATATTTGCAGCCTCAAAAGATTCGGTAGCTCAGTTGGTAGAGCATCTCCCTTTTAAGGAGAGGGTCCTGGGTTCGAGCCCCAGCCGAATCACATTTTTTTTGGACTTGGTAGCTCAGTTGGTAGAGCATCTCCCTTTTAAGGAGAGGGTCCTGGGTTCGAGCCCCAGCCAAGTCACTCTTCATGATATTGCGCACGTGGCGGAATTGGTAGACGCGCTAGCTTGAGGGGCTAGTGGGAGTATTCTCGTGGAAGTTCGAGTCTTCTCGTGCGCACTGATATTGTATTGTAATTTTTATTATATTTGTTGAAGCTTTTATAACGATAATTGAACATATGGACAGGATAAAAAGCAATTTCAGTATTAAAAACCTTGAGAACCTCTCTGGGATTAAAGCCCATACACTTCGAATTTGGGAGAAAAGATACAACCTCTTAGAGCCTGAAAGGACATATACGAACATCAGACGTTACAGTTTAGACAGTTTAAGAAAACTACTTAATGTTACGCTGCTTTACAATCACGGTTTTAAAATTTCTAAGATTGCAAGTCTCAAACAAGATGAAATTCCAAAGTTGGTTAGAAGCATTGCTCTTAAGGCAAATTCTGAACAAGTTGCCATCAATGCCTTTAAACTTTCAATGATCAATTTTGATTATGAATTGTTTGATACCAATTATGAAGAAATTTTACAGCATCATGACTTTGAGTACCTTTTCATGCAAGTTTTTATGCCTCTGATGAGAGAATTGGGGATTCTGTGGCAAACGGGAGCAATCTCACCTTCTCACGAACATTTTATTACCAATTTAGTCAAGCAAAAAATTCATCTCCAAACAGAACTACTCCAAAAAAATAAGTTTGAACAAAGTCAACAACCTATTTTTGTTTTGTTTCTTCCCGAAAATGAAATCCATGAGTTGGGTATACTTTATCTCAATTATCTCATTCTTTCCAAAGGATACAGAACTATATTTTTAGGACAATCCTTGCAAACGACCAGTTTACAAACCTTGTACAGCTATGAAACTCAATATAATTTTGTGAGTTACTTTACAGTAGAGCCAAACAAAGATAAGATCATGTCCTACTTACAAGATTTTCATACCCAATTGTTGGAAAATTACGATTCTAAATTGATTCTTTTTGGTCCCCAGCAAGCTCTCATTGATAAAGATCAACTTTCCGATAAAATTGAGTTGCACCGTTCCGTTGAATCTTTTGTCTTCAAATATTTTTCAGAAAACGTTTTTGTTTAACTTTTTAATTGAAATGTTTATCTTTATATCGTTTAGATTCATATCATATTAAATCTTAGCGTTATGAAAAACCTTTATGACCAGGTCTCTGAGGAATGCAGCAAAGTGGTTACTAACTCCTACAGTACTTCTTTCTCAATGGCAACAAAAATGTTAGATTCCAGCATTAGGAATCATATTTATAACATTTATGGTTTTGTACGCTTTGCAGATGAAATTGTAGATACCTTTCACGATTATCCCAAAGAAACTTTACTGAATCGTTTTGAAAAAGATTTGTATCAAAGCCTCAGTGAAAAAATTAGTTTAAACCCAATATTGAACTCCTTCCAAAAAACGGTAAATGCTTTTTCTATAGATCACCAGCTTATAGCAGCATTTCTTAAAAGCATGCGTTGGGATCTCGAGAAAAAAAACTACAAAACAGAAAAAGAATACAAAGAATACATATACGGTTCTGCTGATGTGGTAGGGCTGATGTGTTTAAAAGTTTTTGTGAATGGAGATCAAAAGCAGTACAAAATGCTTAAACCGGCTGCTATGGCTTTGGGATCTGCATTTCAAAAGGTTAATTTTCTCCGTGATTTAAAAAATGATTTTCAAAATTTGGATCGTACTTATTTTCCAAATATAGATTTCAAGCATTTTGACGAAAAAGCAAAAGCGGTCATCATTAAGGAAATTGAAGCGGATTTTGACTTTGCTTTAAAAGGCATCTTTAAGCTCCCCTCTGAAGCTCGTTTTGGTGTTTACACTGCATATAAATACTATTCAAAACTTTTGGCTAAATTAAAAAGCACCCCTTCCCTTAATATTCAAAACACCAGAATACGTGTACCCAATTACCAAAAAATGACAGTTTTCGCGCGTAGTTACGTCAAGTACCGTTTAAATTTACTTTAGTTTATGACCTTTCTTTGGATTTTAACCGTATTGTTGACCTTTGTCTTCATGGAATTTGTCGCTTGGTTTTCCCATAAATATATTATGCATGGTTTTTTATGGTCCTTGCACAAAGACCATCATTTGAAAGATCACGATTCCTGGTTTGAACGGAATGATTTCTTTTTTATATTTTATGCGCTTGTCAGTTCTGTATTTGTGATTCTTTGGGGAGAAGCTAACTTTTGGTTTGGATTACCCATAGCTTCGGGTATTTTCTTGTATGGTCTCACCTACTTTATGGTGCACGATATTTTTATTCATCAACGCTTTAAAATGTTTAGAAACGCCAATAGTAAGTACGCAAGAGGTATTCGTCGTGCACATAAAATACACCATAAAAACATACACAAAGAAAAGGGTGAATGTTTTGGTATGTTGTGGGTACCTTTAAAATATTTTAAGTAGTTACTTCTTCAGCCAATTGTTGGCAAAGTCACATCCCTTACTGTCTTTGTTGACGTTTACGTAGGTGCTTTCAATTTTTTCAGCCATCCAATCTTTGATAAGATTCAGCTGCTTTTCTTTTAAAGCAAGTTCTTTAATACGAGTATAGTCCTTTGAATAATCTGCGGTGTGTTCGTCATAACGGTTGCTTACTTTTAAAATTTTATATTTTTTTAACCCAGATCGATCTTCTTCCATTAAAGGCAAAGAAATTTCTCCGTCTTCTAGATTTCGGATTTGACTGTACAGAACGGGATCTAGGTTAGTGAGCTCAAATCGTGTGTCTCCCGTTTGCGGATTTATGAGTACACCTCCATTATATTTGGTTTCTTTTTCATCAGAAAAGGCCAAAGCTGCATTTTTAAAAGTAATCTCTTCTTCTTCTATACGTTTTTTTAAAGTGTCTAGCTTTTTCTTGGCCTCTTGCAATTGCGAAGATTCAATTTTTGGAGTTAACAAAATATGACGTACATCAACCTCTTGTCCTCTAATTTTGTCTACCATAAGAATATGCCAACCAAAGTCTGTTTTGAAAGGTTGTGAAATTTCACCTTCTTCTAAGCTGAATGCTTCGTCTCTAAATTCTTTTACCATTCTGGGGCGTTTTCTGTGAAGGGTGTACTTTCCTCCTGTTGCTCTTGAACCGGGATCCTGAGAATACAAAATGGCTTTCGATGCAAAACTTGACCCCCTTTCTAAAACGTCTTCTCTAAATGTTTTCAACTGACTAATTATTCGCTCTTTCTCTTCTTCACTCACTTCAGGCTCAATAACAATTTGAGAGATTTCTAATTCTGTTCCAAAAACAGGTAATTCGTTTTTAGGAATTGATTCAAAAAAGAGCCGAACCTCTTCTGGTGTAACTTCGACATTTTCTACAATTTTAGATTGCATCATTGAGGAAAGTTTTTGAAGTTTATTGATTTCAAAAATCTCCTGACGAAAACTAGATTCATCTGTTTTATTGTAAAACTCTAAGACTTTCTCTATGGAGCCGAGTTGTTGTGTGAAATTGTCTATGATTTGATCTACCGCGCCATAAATTTCTTCGACACTAATTTCCAAACTATCTTGAATAGCATGGTGAGCGTAAAGCTTGTCTTCCATCAATTTCCCCAATAATTGACATCTGGATATTCCGCGAGTTGAAATTCCTTGGGACTTCATTTCTACCATAGTTTTGTCAATATCCGAATCCAATATAACATAGTCGCCTACAACTGCAGAAACCCCATCTACCTTAATTCTATTGGCCAACTGATTCTGAGCTAATAGAGGCATTGTAAAAAGAATAAACAGAAAAGAATTAATATATCTCATAGGTTTTAGATCGTAATGCATCTTGTAAAATATCTTTTTGAAATAGTTTTCCAAATTCTAGCTTTCTTTGGTTCAAAATAATGTTTCTAATGGTAGGAGAAAAAACTTCTTCTGGAGCAAGATCTCCTATTTCTAGAAATTCTTTTAAAAAAAACAAATATACTCCCAATGAATCTTCAATCTTAAAGAATTGTGATTTTTTTATGTATTTATTAAAATTCTCTTGATTTAAAAAGCGTACTCTTGAGGTCAAACTGTTTTTATTGATCCACAAACTGTCGGACAAAATATAACTGTAGTACTGAAAGGATAAGGAATCTAAAAAATTTCGATCCGTTGCATTAAAGCGCTGAAAGCTTCTTTGTATTTCAGTTTGATCGACATTATCTGGAGGTAAGTGGATGTATCGCACTCTGTATAAGGGTGCTTTTAGTTTAAAAACTTCTTCATTTTTAGATGCAAATTCAATTATTTCAGTTCGGTCAACAAGAGTATCCAAGCCTTTGCTTATTATTTTGGTCTTGTATGAATTGATGTACAATTCGTTTTTGTAATCCTGAACAAGTTGTTCCAAAGTATCCAATTCGCGTTGAGTAAGATTAACCTCTGCTTGTCTAACCATGAGTTGATTTCGAGCCCACGTATCTATAAAATTTCTTGCTTTTAGAATACTGTCTGAGGTGCTAGAAAATGTAAATTTTTGGTTTAAATCTTTTCTGTACAAATAAACATTTCCCACACGTGCTACAACTTCTTCATTTGCTGGCGACCATTGATTGCAGGAAAAAAAAAGAAAAATCAAAATCAAATAAAGGAAAGAGTAAGACCAAAGTATTTTTTTTTGATTCTGGGATGATGAGTAATTTGGATCAATACAATTCACAATTTCTTTAAATTTATCTGACAACTATTTGAATTTTAGCGTTTAAGTTCGTTGATGTGAGTCAATTAATATTTATAATTATTAAATTGTAACCAAATAAATACTTTTGAACAGAAATTTACTTCTTACTCTTCTGCTTTTAAATACTGCAACTGTTTTTGCTACAACTGTTATTGTTTCCAATATTACAACAAAGACCTTTGTAACACAAGTTGAAAAAAAGGTAATTTTTAAAGAAGGGATGTTATATGTTCAAGGTTTTGAAGGTTCTGGAGAAATTGAGGTCTACTCGCTCATTGGAAATAAAATTACTTCAATCGTTATCCATGAACTCAACTCCTTTCAGTTTCCCTTATCACTCAAGGCTGGAAATATTTACATTGTTCGTGTTTTATTAGCCTCTTCAGAAGTATACACCTACAAAGTAGTTGCGATTTAGAATTTAACTGCGGCTGTAGTTAGGTGCTTCTTTTGTAATACTTATGTTATGTGGATGGCTTTCCCTCATCCCTGCAGAAGTAATGGTTACAAACCGTCCTTGATTTTTAAGAGTCTCTATGTCTTTAGCGCCACAATAACCCATTCCTGCTTTCAGTCCACCAATAAACTGGTGTATACTTTCATTGAGGTCGCCTTTAAAAGGTACTCTTCCCACTATTCCCTCAGGAACAAGCTTTTTAATGTCGTCTTCAACATCTTGAAAGTAGCGGTCTTTGCTCCCTTTATTCATCGCCTCTACAGAACCCATCCCCCTGTAGGTTTTGTATTTACGTCCTTCGTAAATTATGGTCTCACCGGGAGATTCTCTGGTTCCAGCTAGTAAAGAACCTAGCATAACTGCATCTGCTCCAGCGGCGATTGCTTTAGGGATGTCGCCGGTATACCGTATTCCGCCATCTGCTATAAGAGGTATTCCTGTTCCTTCCAAAGCTTTACGTACCTCCATAATTGCAGATAATTGAGGATATCCTACTCCAGCAATGACCCGAGTTGTACAAATGGAACCTGGACCAATTCCAACTTTAACACCATCCGCGCCATGGTCTGCCAAAAACTTTGCCGCAGCGGCAGTAGCTATATTTCCTACAACAACATCTAGATTTTTGAATGCACTTTTTACTTTTTGAAGTACTTCTACAACCCCTTTACTATGTCCATGTGCGGTATCAATTACCACAGCATCTACTCCTGCTAGGTGGAGTGCTTTTACCCGATCCAAAACATCAGCAGTTACACCAACTGCAGCGGCAACACGCAATCTACCCAATTGATCCTTGTTTGCATGTGGCTTCGTAGAATGTTTTGTTATGTCTCTAAAAGTAATCAACCCCACCAGTTTATTTTCTTTAGAAATGACTGGGAGTTTCTCTATTTTATGCTTTTGTAAAATTTGCTCAGCATCTTGAAGCGAGGTTCCTTCCTTAACAGTAATGAGGTTTTTACTGGTCATTATTTCTTTAATGGGTCGTGTACTGTTTTTTTCAAATCGCAAGTCCCTATTGGTTACAATACCAATTAATTTGTCATTCTCATCTACTATTGGAATGCCTCCAATTTTGTATTGACGCATGTTTTCATTTGCATCAGAAACTAAGGCAGTTTCAGGAAGTGTAACTGGGTCTATAATCATCCCAGACTCTGAACGCTTTACAGCCCGAACCTTAGAAGCCTGTTCTTCTATAGTCATGTTTTTGTGTAACACTCCAATTCCTCCCTCTCGAGCCATCGCAATTGCCATTTGACTTTCTGTAACCGTATCCATGGCGGCAGAAATCATAGGAATGTTTAAAGTGATGTTTCTACTAAAATGAGATTTGATAGAAACGGTTCTAGGCAGGACTTCAGAGTAGGCAGGGACCAACAATACATCATCGTAGGTCAACCCTTCCCCAACAAATTTATCAGGATTCATAAGCAACTAATATCTAATTAATTGCATACAAATGTATTAAATTTTAAAGGGATTTCATCCAACTGGAATTAAAAACTAATCGCAAATCCAGAATAGATTCCAAACGGATGTCCAGGACGATAACCAGCTGGAACTCTTGAAGCTGCGTATGTGGTGTTTAATAAATTTATTATTTGAGTAGTAATCCTAATTTTAGAGGTAAGTAGGTAATACATGGAAAGATCAACAAGACTATAAGCACCAATGGGCTTTGTCAACTGCAAACTTGAGTCAGGAGTTCGAATTTCAAAATCACTTTGTGTCCTAAAATTTAAATTAATTTCATATTTGGGATGGATCAAACTGGCTGTAAAATTCGCTTGATGCTGTGGAATGTAAGGAACTCGATCTCCATAGGATACCTTTCCCCAAATACCTTCTGAACTATCAAAATCATTTTTAAAGAGCGCATTGGTAAACGTATAAGCAAAGGAAAGTGGAATTTTGAGTTTAGACTGATTTTTTAAAAGATCATAATTGAGTAAGAGCTCAAAACCATTAATAGTTACTGCACCGGCATTGAATTGATCCAATGATCCTGAGCCTCCGGTTGCTGCTAGGTCAGAACCTAAAAGATTAGAATAATTATTGTAATACAAGACCCATTCTCCTCGAAAACGACCAGAATAAAAACGAGTACCGAGCTCGTAATTCACGCTTTCTTCTGCACTTTGTCCAGAAGTGTTTCCTGGAGGTGAGAACCCTCTATGAACGCCTCCAAAAAGAGAAAAAATAGAAGGAAAATTGTAATTAAATCCAAAACCAGGTAAAACTACCTGAACCGAATTTTCTCCATACTGAAGTTCAGAGGTAGCACGATTGGGATTATTCTTTCCATAATCTTCCCGCATTAAAACAATATTTTCATATCGCAAACCTGGCGTGAGGGTAAGCCCTTTCCATTTGTATTTATATAAAAGATACGTTGCAGTGGCTTTAGCACTAGATATTCTGTTGCCTGCTGCTCCTTTTGTACCTTCAGAAGTTAAATTCATCAACCCTTTTACTATTTCATAGCCATCCTCCCATTGAAAGCGATCTTCTTCATCATAATGAAAGCGAATCCCAATTTCTAAATCGTGAAAGGCTTCTTTGGAATCATACCAATGGTAATCAAATTTTGATTGGATACCTCTGGAGAGGTATTTTCGATTATTTGCTTTTACAAACAAATTATTTTGATCCGAATCAATTACTCCTTTTAAAATCTGTAAATGAAAGGGGAAGCTTAAAGGGTTGCCCAATACAGCATTCAAACTCTTTTTTTCTTCTTCAAAAACAACATCGTCTAATTTGTACCAATTTCTTTTAAAATTATTCTGATACGCATTGGTGATCAATTTAATTTGGCTGGTAAAATCAAAAACTTGTGTTAAGAGAAATTGACTCTGTGAGGCTTTCATCTGGTCCTCCTTGGAAGATGGATAACGAAGATAAGGTGTCTTTTTGAAATCTGATTCGGTCAAACCGAGATAGGTTTCGTCTGAGGTTTCATTATAATAATGATATTTCAATTCCAAGTAATGTGGGATTTTAGCTTCTCCAGCAGAACTGTATCGAATTTTACCCATCACATCAAATAGATCGAATCCTGTCGTTCGACCGTTTAATTTTTTAAAACCACTAGATGCATTTTTTTGATATTCTATCAAATAACCCAGACGCTCAGCGCTCTTTCCTGCACTAATATGGAGCTGGCTTGTATTAAAACTCCCATAACGCGATCTTAAGTTAACTTTTGAATTTTTTGGGATTGTCGTTGATACCATATTTATAGCTCCTCCAGTCGTAAATGGTCCATATTGCACTTGACTACTCCCTTTTAAAATTTCGAGCGCTTCCATTCGTCCAATGGAAGGAAAATAGTATGCAGCAGGAGCACTATAGGGTGCAGGAGCTATCAGCACACCATCCTCCATAAGAGTAATTTTAGAACTACGTTGAGGAGATGTGCCTCTCAAGGAAATATTGGGACGCAAACCAAACCCATCTTCTTCGTAAAGAGAGACTCCTGGAACTTGCCTTAGAACTCTATTGATGTCTGTATTTTCAAATTTATCCAACTCCTGAGAAGACAAATAATAGGAAGCCCCTGTTCTGTTTTTAGCTACAAATTTACTTCCCAATATAGTATTGGCTTTCAGGATTATTTCGTCCAACTGTTGAATACTGTCTGTCGGTTGCTTTTGGGCTTCTAGGGAAATTGAAAAGAGAATAAAAAGAGCAAAAGGGCACGTCTTTAACATAATTTATTTAGACTAATTACAAATAAAAGAAAAACTTAAGAAGCTTAAAAGATATCTACAAATTATTTAGAATTAATTTAAATAAAAAGATGATGAGAGGCATTGTAGGCGCTTTCAAAAGCGAGTACATCGATTGATTTTGGTAGAACACCGTGTGTTGTAAGGAATGAAAACAGCTTTTCTGTGGGAAGGTTACCCACCAAGATATCTTGTGCCATGGGACAACCTCCTCTTCCTTTAATGGTACTATCAAAGCGTTGACAACCGGCTAAAAAGGCAGCATTTAATTTTTCAAACCACGCTTGTGGCTGTGTGTGGAAATGAGCTCCAAATTCCAAATTTGGGTAATGCGTTTTAAGGGTTGAAAAGAGTAGTCTAATGTCTGGTGTTTGAGCTGTACCTACGGTATCTGAAAGTGAAAAAATAGTAATTCCTAAGGGAGCCAGCTTGGCAACCCATTCTAAGATAATCTCAGGACTCCATGGGTCGCCGTAAGGATTTCCAAATCCCATAGAAAGATATACTACAACTTCCTTTTTATGTTTTTCAGAGAGCGCTACAATTCGCTCAAGTACATCATACGATTCTTCAATGGTCTTCCCTGTATTACGGACCTGAAAATTTTCTGATACTGAAAAGGGGTAACCCAGATAATAAATGTTTTCATAAAACACAGCCTCTTTTGCACCGCGCTCATTTGCAACAATGGTAAGTAATTTTGTTTTTGTTTGTGTACAATCTAGTCCTTTAATAACTGCTGGGGTATCTGCCATTTGGGGAATTGCTTTTGGCGAAACAAAGCTTCCACAATCCAAAGTGTCGAATCCCACCTTCAAAAGGCTTTGATAGTAGGCAATCTTTTCCTCAGTAGCCACAAACCGGTAATGAGATTGCAAAGCATCTCTAGGACATTCAATAAGCTTGATAACCTCCATTATTTAAGGATAAATCAGAATGAGAGCAATAAAAAGCAATACAAGTGCCTGTACTTTATTCCATAAGACTTGATTGATCGCTACTCTTATTTTTTTTCGAAGTCGATCTACCACTAGTGAACTTATGGTAAAAACAAACACTGCTTGTACAAAAAACAGCATACCTAAAATTAGGAATTGTTGTTTGTAAGACATATGATCAGAAAAGAGAAAACCTGGGAAAAAACTGATAAAAAAAAGACTTACTTTAGGATTACTTAAATTCATAATAAAACCCGTAATAAAAAGACCCTTAGCCCCTTTAGTTTCTTGCCTACTTTCTTTTAGAGCCAATGCATTTTTCCACAATTGAAACCCTAAAAAAAGAAAATAGCAGGCTCCAAAAAGCTCAATAAAACGAATCGACTGAGGTATTCTTTGTAGTAGTGATCCGAGTCCTAAAACCACAACCAGGGTGTGAATAATTAGACCCGAACACAGCCCCATACTCACCTCAAATCCCTTTTTCCAGCCTTGAGCTATACTCGTAGCAATCACATACATCATGTCAGGTCCTGGAAAAAAAGTTAAAGATACAGAGGCCAAAATAAAAAGCACAAGTGTGTTGTTTTCCATTAAACAAAACTCTTTAATATTCCCTGTACAAGATACTATTTTTAGTACAGGAAGGCGATACTAAATCAAACACTTTAATGAGAATTCACTTTATTGAAATTGATTTTATATCTTATAAATAACCGCGCTTCTTCTCATAAATAAATGAGAAGTGCGTTACACTTTAAATAAAATAGATATATTGGTTTAAAATTTTTTTAAAATGAAACAATACACACTTCTATTTTTATTTTGTAGCTATCTATTTTATGGTCAACAACACACATCCGTTGAGGAATTTGCTACAAGTATAACTGCTCAGGAATTAAAAGAACACCTATATGTCTATGCCTCAGATTATTTTCAAGGTAGAGAAACGGGTACTTTAGGTCAAAAAAGAGCCATTGATTACCTACAGAATTTCTATACTACATCTGGAATACAAGCTGCTAAAGGTACAGAGAATTACCTTCAACCAATGGAACTGAACATAAGAGATCAAATCATTCAAACAGAAAATGTTGTAGCCTTTATCGAGGGTAGTGAATTTCCAAATGAATATTTGGTTCTTTCTTCCCATCTTGATCATATCGGTATAAACAGCAAAGGTGAAATTAATAATGGTGCTGATGATGATGGTTCTGGAACTGTGGCCTTGCTGGAGATTGCAGAAGCATTTAAGCTAGCAAAAGACCAAAATCAAGGTCCTAAAAGGTCAATCATCTTCCTCCATGTTACTGGTGAAGAAAAAGGACTTTTGGGATCAAAATACTATTCAGAAAACCCTTTATATCCATTGGCGGATACAATGGTAAATCTAAATGTAGACATGATAGGAAGAGTAAACCCTAAGAGAGAAAATGACGATCCCAATTACATTTACCTCATCGGTGCTGATAAATTAAGTCAAGAGCTTCATGATATTTCAGAAGCAACAAATGAAAAATACACCCAGTTAGCTCTGGATTATACTTACAATGATGAAAAAGATCCTAACCGATTTTATTATCGCAGTGACCATTATAATTTCGCTAAGAAAAACATACCTGTAATTTTCTATTTCAGCGGAACACATGAGGACTACCATAGACCCGGAGATACTCCTGATAAAATACTCTACCCTACTCTAGAAAAAAGAACGCGTTTAATTTTTTATACCGCCTGGGAATTAGCCAATCGACCAAATAAAATAAAACTCAATCCCAATTAATTTTTTCTATACGCCTAGAACTGAATAAAAAAATGATTAAAAACCGCCGTTTAAAGGCGGTTTTTAATCATTTAGATGTCTGTTTATCTAAAGTTTGTTGTTAATAAACCCATAAAGAACAGCAACTTCTCTTAAAAAACACTTGCAACACCGAGCACAAAAAGAAAAATTAAATTTATTTAAAAATGAAAAATATCTTTACTGAACATCCCAAATCAGTAAATGAAACTTATTTCCAACATTTGATTTTTGCTTTTGGTATAGGATTAAGTTTACTTTTGTGGGGCAGTATTGCCCTTGTTCATGGACTTTTACCATTTGCTTTCAAAACCTATGTTTCCGATAGAATAAAAGAACTCCACTCAAAAATCATCCATAGAGATCATTAATCTCAACTATTTAAATCGTTTTTCAACATTTTAAAATTTTTTGTTTTGTTATATTATCATAATTTTAATTATGAGAAAACATACAGACGGTTTTTTTTCCATCGATCCTACCCACGGGTTTTTACCTATTAAAGAACCCTTACACACTTTACCAAAACCCTACATTGAAGTTCAAAAATTAATTGATTTGATGCCTATTGAAAAAGAAAATGGGCAGCCCGGCTTACTTGCCACAGAAAATGCATTTGAAGAGGAAGTCAAAAAGCTCCCAAATTATATTGACTCTGCTGAAAAAGAAAAAGACCCCTTTATTTTAGCTGCTCTATTTAGGGCTTACAGTTTTATTGCCTCTGCTTATACACTAGCCCCAGCGCATCACAGTTTTCTTAAAACAGGAAACTACGGAAAAGGCCGTGAACGTCTTCCTAAAAACATAGCGCAACCTTTTGTTGCTGTTGCGAATAAATTGGAAGTCTACCCCTGGTTGGATTACCACTACGCTTATTCTTTAGGAAATTATAAGAAAAAAGTAGCTACAGGCGGATTGAATTGGGAAAACCTATTCATGTCAGCCAAGTTTTCTGGCATGGATGACGAAAGAGGATTCATCATGTTGCATGTGGACATCAACCAATATTCTCCCGATTTGCTGAAATCGGTCTTTGGAATAACAGACCATTGGGGAAACAAGGACCAAATGAATAAACATCTCTCCTTATTAGCAACTACCCTTCAACGGATGAACGAAAGAAGAAAGTTAATGTGGGAAGCATCACGATGGAAACACTACAATGATTTTAGGGTCTTTATTATGGGGGTTAAAGGAAATGAAGATCTTTTTCCTAATGGTTTAATGTATGAAGGTGTATGGGATAAGCCACACGCCTATAGAGGACAAACGGGTGCTCAAGACAACATCATCCCCACTGCTGATATTATAAGCGGAGTAACCCATTTTTATCCAAAAAATCAGTTGACGAAATACCTGATTGATTTAAGACAATACCGACCCAAATGCATTCAAAATTTCTTCAATGAATTGAATTCTTTCATGGAGAAAGAACCATTAATCCAACATTTGAGCGAAACTAAAAATCCAGAAGGAATGTTGCATCTCATGGAAGTATTTGAACAGATCTACCTTTTTAGAAATGGACATTGGCAGTTTGTACAAAAGTACATTATGAAAAACACCGCCTATCCAAAAGCAACTGGAGGAACACCCATTACTTCTTGGATTCCAAATCAAATAAAAGCAGTACTAAAAGCGATGAAAGTGCTTTCTGAAAAGATGAAAAATTACACTAATTGGGATAAAAAAAAATGGAAGGAGAAATATGATTTAAAAGTAAAACTACTAAACAAACAACTTCAAATTGTTTCAATAGAAGCATTCAATCCCGATGAAGTTTTTGAACTTAATCTCAAATACAATAATCGAGATTTTTAATATCCTAGATTTTATTTGGGAGAGAAAAAAGGGGATAACATAGTGTTACCCCCCCTAGTGTTTTGTAGATGATAAAAACAAATAAGGATAGGAATTTATCTCATTCCCCCTTTTCTGTTTGGATTTCTCTGAGCAGGCCATGTCATTTGTTTTCCTGTTCTTTTGCTTACAGGTAAGACACTTTTTTCACGCGAACTTCTTTCAGGATCTTCTGAAGCCATATAAGTGAGCACTGCCGTAAGGATTACATTATTTCTTATGTCATCAAAAATAAGCTTGTCATAAGTATCTCTATTGGTGTGCCAAGTATAATCACGATACGACCAATCTAGCGAACTCAAATTAAAAGCTGGGGCGCCTGCTGCCACAAAAGAGGCATAATCTGAACCTCCTCCTCCGGGAGTTCCAGGGAAATTAGTTTGAATGTGTTTTGAGACCTCGTTAGGCACACTGTGAAGCCATCTACCAAGATATTCATAGGAATGTAAAAATCCTTGGCCAGAAAGATTTACAACTCTTCCCGTTCCATTGTCTTGATTGAAGACCGCCTGAATATTCGCCACTATTTCTGGATGATCTTCAACAAAAGCACGAGATCCATTTAAACCTTGTTCTTCACTACCCCAATGACCTACAATAATGGTTCTTTTGGGATTAGGATACATTTTTTTTAAAACCCGCATGGTTTCCATCATAACGAGGGAACCTGTTCCGTTATCAGTTGCTCCAGTACCACCATCCCATGAGTCAAAGTGAGCTGATAAAAGAACGTATTCCTCTGGCTTTTCTGATCCTCGTATTTCACCAATTGTATTGAAAGTAGGCACTTCACCCAATTCTTTTGAAAGCGCTGTAATATTAACTACAGGTTTTTGGCCTCTTGCAGCTAGACGATACACCAGAGTGTAATCTTCTAATTCCAAACTGACAGTAGGTATCTTTTTTGTTCGAGCACTGAAAATTTTATTGGTTCCAAAACCTCGTGACCAATAGGAGCTGATTAGTCCAACAGCACCCGCATTTTCTAAAACTTCAATAATACTTCTTGAATTATAGCCCGTATTTTCCATATTTTCACTCCAATGATTATACAGAGAATCCCGTTCTGTTTTCATTTTTTCAAAAGATTCCTTTGTTGCATATTTTTCCCAATTATAATCAGGTCTTCCGGTAGGTTCCATTCTAGAAATCAATACAATTTTCCCTTTTACATTGGGTAGCCATGCTTTAAATTCTTCTGGATGAGCCACTTTGGGTAGTGTGATGACTTCTGCGGTAACTCCTTTTTTGGATGTAGATGGACTCCAGGCCAGCTGAGTGCCACGCAAACTCTGAACGCGAGGCTCAAGCATATCCATATGAGACAAACCCCTTTCCCAGCCACGCCAAGTTCCGAAAGGCTCGTTTCTTGCCTCAATACCCCATTGTTGGTATTTAGATACTGCCCAATCGTGAGCATTTTTCATTTGTGGGGTTCCGACTAGCCTAGGCCCTATTCCATCTAATAATTCTTGAGCAAGACTTTCTAACTGTGAATTTTCCTGTGCTTCTTTTATAATATTTTGCAAATGAGAGGTTTCTTTTTGAGCAAAGACAAAAGAACCTAAAAAAACACATATACTTAAAAAAATTGAAGAGGTAGTTTTCATATTTTGATCTTTTTTAATTAGTTGTGATACTTTATTAAATGTAGGAAAATTTATAACACACTTACAATTCGAGAAATGGGAAACTACATTTTACTTGGAAATATCTAAATCCAATTTTGTATTAACAAAACCTAGAACTTTGAATCTGTTTAAAATTTATTTAAAAACTCTTATTCTCAACATCTGTCAAATCTCATTTCTTTTTAAATTTAAAGGTTAAAAACCACAACTCTATGAAATTAGTCAGAAACACCCTTGTCTTAATCATTCTAATATTTGGAAATAATGTCCTGTTTGGTCAAAAAGGGATTCGTGAAAAAATTCAAGAAATTGCCATAATTGAAGAGAAAGTAATGATGCCCATGCGCGATGGTTTGCGTTTGGCAACGGACATTTACCGACCAAAAACAGATCAAAAAGTTCCCATTATATTTTCAAGAACTCCTTATAATTTTAATTCCTGGGGAGAAGGAGAAGAAAAAACAAGAACTATGGAACGAGCCTACGAAGCCTTAAAAAGAGGTTATGCTTACGTGGTTCAAAACGAAAGAGGTCGATTTTTTTCAGAGGGAGAATGGGATATATTAGGAGTACCTCTTACCGACGGCTATGATGCCTTTAGTTGGATGAATGAACAGGGATGGTCTAATGGAAAAATTGGAACCTTAGGATGTTCGTCAACTGCAGAATGGCAAATGGCAGTAGCAGCACTAGACCACCCCTCTCATGCTGCAATGGTCCCCCAGGGGTTCGGAGCAGGAATAGGAGTAGTTGGAGAGTTATACGAACAGGGAAATTGGTATCGCGGAGGAGCAGAACAACTACTTTTTCACTCTTGGTTGTACGGAGTAGAACAAGATAAATTTAAACCGAGAATACCTAAAGGTGCAACACAAGAAGACCTCATTCGAATTTCAAGATTTTATGACTTAGCACCAGAAAATCCTCCCGTAAATTGGAAAGAAGCGTTTAAACATCTTCCCTTAAAAGATGTTTTAAAAAATGTAGGTGGTAAAAAAGAAATTTTCGATAACATGATTGCTCGAAAACCAAACGACCCTCAATGGTTTGAAGGGGGATTGTATCACGAAACTATGGATATTGGTGTACCTAGTTTTTGGTTTGTTTCTTGGTACGATGTTTCCGTTGTACCCAACTTGACTTTATTTAATCACGCTAGAAAAAATGGTAAAAATTCTTTTTCAAAAGACAATCAATACCTAGTCATCGCTCCCACGCTGCATTGTGGTTATACTCGAGCTACAGAAAACACCGTAGTTGGTGCGCGTTCTGTTGGTGATGCCCGATTAAACTACGATGAGCAGATTTATGATTGGTTTGATCTCCATCTCAAGGGAGAAAAAAATGATTTTAAAAATAAAACTCCTCGTGTACAATATTACACCATGGGCAGTAATGTGTGGCAAGCATCGGATTCTTGGCCTCCAAAAAACGCTAGACTTAAAACATTTTATCTAAATAGTGATGGGAAAGCAAACACGCGATTTGGAGATGGAAAGTTAACACTCACGCCCGATCAAAGCGGAAAACAAGAAGATGTGTTCTATTATGATCCTTTAAACCCCGTGAGCTCTTATGGCGGAGGAGTATGTTGTACTGGAAATGCTGTTCAAGGCGGGGCTTTTGATCAAAGAGACATGGAAACACGTGAGGATATTCTAGTTTACACTTCAGACCCATTAGAGGAAGGGATCGAGATGACCGGTTTTATTGAAAGTGTGCTCTATCTTTCTTCAGATGTTAAAGATACTGATGTAACTATTAAACTCATTGATGTACTGCCAGATGGTACCGCATTTAATTTGGACGAAACCATCCAAAGGGTTCGTTATCGAGAAGGCTATGATAAAGAGGTTTTTATGGAAAAAAACAAAGTTTATAAAATAGAGCTTACACCTATGGCTACAAGCAATTACTTTAAAAAAGGACACCGCATCCGAATTGAAGTATCTAGTAGCAATTTTCCTAGATTTTCTAGAAATTTAAATACAGGAGGAGACAATTATGATGAGTCAAAAAGTGTTGTTGCAAAGAATAAAATTCATCATTCAAAAACCTATCCGTCCCACATTAAGCTACCTTTTGTTTCTTTGGAATAAACCAGATATAGCAACTAAAAAAATGTTGATTGACCGAAAAGGCTGTTTTTTAAAACTAGTTACTTCTTTAGTTACTGATCGCTTTGTAAAGGAATATGTTCCAAACAAATGATTTAAAAGTTGTATATAAATAATTTAATAAAAACAAGTTATTTAAACCGCATGAAGTAAAAAAAGGAAAAAGGGATAACTTAATGTTATCCCTTCTCTTTAAGGGGTGGAAGATCGGTCTCGAACCGACGACCTCCTGAACCACAATCAGGCGCTCTAACCAACTGAGCTACAACCACCATGTATTACGGCGCAAAGATAAAGGATTTTTTGACAGATAAAATATTTTTTGAATTTTGATTAATCCTATTATTTTGATTTTTTTTGGCACATATTTGGCAAGTTATTTTATTTTATTTTTACACACCTCATTAAATTAATTGTTATTCAATATATGATTTTCAAAAACTATCTAAAAGACCCATTATCTACAATTGCAGTTAATACAACAATTTTCATATTAGGCTGCCTTTTTTTTGGAACATTAGCTACTATAGGAATAGTTTCAGAGTTTATTAGAGACTATAACAACCCAAATCAAGACATTAGACAACAGCATATTCAACAGCATTTTAATGAACAAGTTAAATACGACGAAATGATTGAACTTTTGGATTCTATCAACAATAAACTGAATTAAACTATTTAAAATGAAATGTTTAAAGTGTAATCACAGTTGGGTTCGTTCCAAATGGAAGGAATACATTTCATTTTTAAGCAAATGCCCAAAATGTGGTTCAAGATGGTTGTTACGTTTCTAGTAAAAAACCATAGCAACACTTACAATTCATTAAAAAACTCAATACTTTGATTTAATTTTTATAAATTGTGGATAGTTAACCATAAATCAATTTAAATGAAAACAAAGACACTTCTTTCTTCATTTGGGATGTTAAACATAATTCAAGGAATTTTTATGTTTTTCAATGGAAGAAAATTATCTGAAGGTGTTTTTCCAGGTGTTGGCGAAGAGGCCCTAACTGTTGGGGAACAAATGCATATGCCTTTAGGAACAGCTTTCATAGGCTTAGGATTTATCCTTTTTATTTGCAGGAGTATTGAATTAGATGCTTCGAAAAGACTTTTATTCTCATACTCTGTATTCATCGGCTTTGTTTTATTACAAGCTTTATATAATTTCCTGATTGGAAATCACAGCGCCCCACCTCCAATAATAATTCTAAATATCATTATTGGAGCAATTAGTTTTTATGGATATAAAAAAGGAATCTGATAAATTCATTTCCTTTTTTTAGAAGAAAATTTTTAACTAAAAGTATAAATATGAAAAATTTCAAAACCATCTTGGTAGCGACATTAATTCTTGATATAATTCAATTCATCCCTTTAGTGTTAGCAAAAATGGGAGGTGAAATGAAAAATCAAATGATAAGCGACTTTAATATTGAAGGTTTGTCAAGCAGCGCGCCAGCTATAGAGGTGCTGGATATGATGCTCTATATATTTGGGTTTATTTGGTTGGGTACTTTAATTTCAGTCCTTTATTCTCTTAAATTGAAGACTGTTGAGGGGCTTAAATCAGCAACTTTCATATTATTTATTGTACACTTGTTTTGGACTTTACCCGATTTTGTGACTCTTTTAAGTGGAGGTTCAGCCCATCCACCTATTATTATTATGATTTTAACTTTAATACCAGTTATTGGATTGTTTTATGTTTCACAAAACGGTGAGGTAAAAAAATAATTTGAATCTTGGGCATATCCATTTGAATAACTTAAGAGATAAGTTTGTATATTATACGAGTTATGAAATTTTTAGAAAAATATTATCCAATACTTTTAGCCTTTTTAAGTTTCTTATATTCAATATATCTATGGTTTTCAGGTCAACAACTTGAAGGGTTATATGTGGGTCTTTGGCCTGTAACAATTTTAGCTTTCGCAATAGCATTAAGGCAACGAAGAAAA
>Ga0181582_10000467_pt1 | contig 28708 bp, 22 predicted proteins | sample 071ome_32_FD_132438 | JGI IMG/M metagenome (GOLD analysis project Ga0181582, IMG submission 132438) | Coastal salt marsh microbial communities from the Groves Creek Marsh, Skidaway Island, Georgia - 071405AT metaG (megahit assembly) | ecosystem: Environmental > Aquatic > Marine > Intertidal...
AGACAGAGTGCTTGGCAAAGCAAAGTCAAAGACGATATACTAAAACTACAACGCGGCATTGACGAATTAGAGCAACTGGACATTGATGCTGAACTGGAAGCACATGAAAAACTCGCATCTTGGACTGAAAACAACAATGCAATTACTGCTCTCAACAAAGAAAAGAGCACACTAGAAGTAGCACTAGAACGTGCAGACAAATCCGTTAAAAAAGTAGAACAAGATATTGCGGAACTAGAAGATGCAACCTGTTATGCTTGTGGACAAGAACTACATGCAGACAAAAAACAGGAAATACTTGACAAAAAGACCAAAGAACTTAAAGATGCTGACACTTACAAACTGGAAATAGCAGAAAAACTGTCAGAAGTAGAAGAGGCATTAAGTGTAATTGGCGAAATTAATGGCAAACCAAGCACATTTTACGAAACTGCTAAGGAAGCATACGAGCATCGCAACAATGTTGACAGTTTGCGTCAAGCACTTGAAAGCAAGACTACAGAAACGGATCCGTATCAAGGTCAAATTGACGATTTAACCGAAACAGGCCTGCAAGAAGTAGACTGGAATCCTGTAAACGACCTAACAAACTACAAAGAACACCAAGAATTCTTATTAAAACTGTTAACAAACAAGGATTCGTTTATTCGTAAAAAGATTATTGATCAAAATCTAATGTATCTAAACAATAGATTAACATATTATCTCAACAAACTGGGATTACCGCATCAGGTTGTGTTCCAAAATGATCTAAACGTTGAAATCACACAACTAGGACAGGACTTAGACTTTGACAACCTGTCACGAGGTGAAAGAAACAGACTTATCCTTGGTATGAGTTTTGCATTCCGTGACGTATGGGAAAGCCTATATCAAAACATCAACTTGTTATTCATTGACGAGTTAATTGACAGTGGTATGGACACAGCAGGTGTTGAGAACAGTCTTGGTGTGCTCAAGAAAATGGGCAGAGACAGAGACAAAAATGTATTCCTTATCTCGCACAAGGACGAACTTGTGGGCAGAGTTAACCATGTAATGAAGGTTATCAAGGAGAACGGTTTCACATCATACGAAAATGACATAGAAATTGTAGAATAGCATGGAAAAAGACACACACGACAAACTAGTAGAGGCATATCTAGAATATTTCAAGGCAAATGAAAAATTTGAGGCACGTAATAGTGAGCGAACCCATCGTGCAACTCGTAAATGGCTGCGTACCATACGCAGTTTAGCATACGATCGCATGGGAGAAGTTCACGAAAAACATCTAGCCAAAAAGGCAGCAAATAAAAAGTAGGCACACATATATAAGTTCGTGCAGTGGACTTATGAAGGCAAACAAATAGACACAATACCAGACGAATACGAAGGCTTTGTTTATCTCATAACGAATAAAAAGAATGGCAAAAAGTACATAGGCAAAAAACTAGCCAAATTCAAAACCACTAAACCTCCCCTCAAAGGCAGAAAAAACAAACGCAGAGGCTACAAAGAAAGTGACTGGCGCGAATACTGGGGTTCATCAGATCGTCTTAATGAAGATGTAAAAAAGTATGGTGAACAAAACTTTTTGCGCGAAATACTTTATCTTTGCAAATCAAGGGCAGAAATGTCGTACATAGAGGCAAGAGAACAATTTGACCGCCGTGTATTAGAAACAGATGACTATTATAACGGTATTATCAACGTAAGAGTAGGCGGTTCGGATAAATTGCGGCAGGCATTACTAGAGCATCAGGCAAAAAAATAATCAGCACCTAAGGTTAGCGGGCCAGATTGTAATACCGCTGTGGAAAACCCGGCGAAAAGTAACCGGACACGTACACATCAAGCCACTCCCTTTGGAGTTAAGGATTGGTGTAGGTTGAATGCTGACAATCGCAAACACAGATACTCCTAAAAACCGTGTGCTAGGAACGAAGTAGCGGGTAATACATCAAGTGTATGATATAATACACTTAGTGTATGATGTCGACGCAGGTAGGGAAAGGTCAGAGCCCATGGAGTTGTGTATAAACTAAACACCTGTTTCCATAGTCTCGGCTGGGGCGAACTCACATGAAGCGAGAAATTTTTTTGGATGGAACCCTAACAGGTTCCGTCTGACTGAAACAATCTACATGAAACTTAAAACAACACCACTTCGTGTTGTTGTGTTTAATCTTCTAAAAAAGAAAAATAGTTTGAGCGATAGCGAAAACTTGTTTCGTGAAACGAAACACATAAATATATACAACTATCTAGGAGAGTATTGTGAAAGTATTTGATGTTGTCAATGAGGGAAAAGTTGAAGAAGGTCCTCTTGATTATGTAAAAAGAGCATTTGGTAGTAAAACTGCTGCTACTAAGATTGACATGGGTCAAGAAACAAAGAGATTAGCCAACGATTTTAAAGCATTTTATAAAAATACTCCTGATGGTGTTCCTACTACTGCATTATTGTTAAAGTTTCTTCAGGATGCTGGGTTGCCAATCGGATCTGAAAAAGAAATAATTGCAGCGATGAGAAAAAATCCCAGCATGGCAAGAAAAATTAAAGGTGCAGCAAAAAGCACTGCTGGTGTTGCAGGAAAAGTTGCAAAAGGTGCTGCTGGCGCAGTTGCTAAGGGCGCACAAAAAATTGGTCAAGCAGTTAAGGGACCTGCTCCGATAAAACCAAAAGACGGCGAAACTGTAATGACAGCAGGAATGTACGAATCATTAATGGAAGCAGAACTTGCACCTAGCGACATCACTGGTATAATTCAACATTTTGTAAAAAAAGGGTTACAGGCTAAAGGTGCTGATGTTAAAAGATCAAAATATGCGGCTCCGGCACAGCAAGAGCCAGCAGGAATAGTGCAGAAAGCACAAAGTGCTACAGGCGGAACTGCTCCTGCTAGTAAGGCACCAAGCGGAGAAGAACCAGCACAACAGCCTAAGTTATCAAAAGCAGGACAAGTAGTAGTAAGTGCATTTAAAAAGTTGCCAGCAGCAGAAAAGCAAACTGTTTTAGGAATGTTAAGTTCTTAAAAGAAAGGTAAACCTGATTTTTTAGTTGTTTCTAGATTATCATTAATAAGTGTAGCACAAATTTCTCGATCTTCTGCGCCCATGATATAGATATCTTCTATAGATACAGATCCTCTCATATACCAACACAATTTCATTAGTTCTAGTTTAAACTGCTTGGCCTCTTTTTCTAGGATCTTGACTTCGTTTAAAATTTGGTCAACCGGCCAGGGCAAGATCCTTATGCGAAAAAATTTGCTTGGTCAAACATAATAGGTACTTCGTAACTTTCAGGAGCACCTTTTTCTATATCTTCAGGATCTGACATTACCTTCATTGGTGGAATGTTAAATTTTGATTTTTCGTTTTCAATTTGACTAGAAACAAGATTATAAAAAGTTCTATCAGCATTTTCGATAAATTCTTTTATTTGATGAGGGTTCGTAACTTTGTCCTCTCCTATTTCTATACTCTGTATGCTAGACAACATCATGCCAACAGTTAACTCTGTAAGTTTTTTGAAACTTTTGTTAAATTGATTTATTTTTTCTTCATCAGATGTATTTTCATCATTTACAATAGCAAATACACGCTGTTCTTCAAATGTTTTAATAGCACTTTGTGTAAATTCTTTATAGTTGATTGGACGTATTTTAATCACAAGATCGTCTACATAAACGGTATCATTAAACTCTATGTCGCGATATTGCTCTAATAGTGGACGCAAGTCAGTGCTAAAGTCTCTAGTTTCGTTAATACCAGGCACTGACGATGTAATAGTCATATATTCGCCAAATGTAGCAATTCGAATAGCAATAAGTGCAGCATCAAGATCTAAACTTGGCATCATCCAAGCATTTTTAATATTAGGAATGCAACTTTGTATAACATCAACAGTTGATTGACCGTTCATAAGAGCATCAGCAGTTTTAAATGCTAGTTCGTCTTTAGCAGTCATTGAAAATACAGGATACTCATTGTTTTCTGTAGGTTCAAGTGCACCTTCAGGATAGTACTTTCCTTTACTAGGCAAAGTCATGTATAACTTAGGTTGTCTAAAATATTTCTTTAAAGGGTTAGCACCCGGTGCAGTAATTTCTGGCATGTTTTTCTCCGCATAAATACAATATAAGCGTATGTATCTCTTTTATTTATATGCGCATATTATAGGAACAACATTTTATGGCAGGACCAGTTCAAGGTCAATGGGGCGGCGAAGACATCATTCTAAATGATGCAGCAACCGAAACTACGGCTTTACAAATACTAGCAGCAGTAAACCGCATGAGCGGTGGACCGAACACTAGTCAATCACAAAAAGCCGCAGACATGCTTGCTCAAGCCAACATGAATGCTGCGTCAGCAGCCTCTGCTGCTGCGGATGCAGTAAGCGGACTAGGTTCAGCAGTAGCCGGTGCATTTAGCACAATGATAGGCACAATAAGAGGTCTAGGCGAAGAATTACTTATTGGCGGCAATAGAATAAGTGACTTTTCTTCACACATTACAGGAGCAATGTCTGAAATTCCTGTATTTGGTGCTGCGCTCGGCGGTCTAACACAACTGTTTATTAGTGTAGTTGACAATCAGATAGACACATTTAGAGAACTAAGTGGTGTTGGTATGGATCTCGGTGGAGATCTATTTGAAGCAAAAAGATCAGCAATACAGGCAGGACTAAGTTTAGACACATTCCAGCAAACACTGATGAATAATTCTGTAGCACTAACAACTTTTGGCGGAAGTGCAAGAGAAGGTGCTAGAAGATTTAAAGAAACAAGCGGAGTACTACAAAGAAACTTCGGAAAAAATCTTTCTGCACTAGGCTTAACAATGGATGAAACTGCACAATTTACTGCCGAGTATATGGAGTTGCAGAACACTTTAGGTAGAAATCAAAAGTTTACTGCTGCAAGTCAAGCACAAGCAACTAACGATTATATTATGCAGTTAGATGGTCTTTCAAGAGTAACAGGTAAACAGCGCGAAGAAGTTGCTGCTATGTTGCAGCAACAGGCTAACGACAAGAGAATGAAAGCACTTCTGGCATCTATGGACGAAGATGTTGCTAAAACACTACAAAATGTAACAACTAATATTGCAGCAAAGAGTCCAGAGTTAGCAGAAGCAGTTACAGAACTTGTTGCTACTGGTGGCGTACCACTCAATAATGAACTTGCAAAAAGTATTTCATTGATGAGTCCTGCAATTAGAGAAGCATCTGCTCAGTTAAGAGACGGAACAATAACTGAACAGCAGTATGTTGATGTTCTTAATAGAGAAATTGCTTCGTCAAAAGACAAGTTAAAAGCCGACGGAAAAAATATTGCTACACTTGCTGCCTTAGGCAATACTGCATATGACGGAACTTTAGCATTAGCGTCTATGGGCGACGGATTAAAGTCTGTAGAAGAAGTAAGTGCAGAGCAAGCAGCAGCACAAGAACGCGGACAAAAATCACTTTTAGATTTTGAAAGAATGATTCAACAGGTTAGAAATGTTATTTTTGGTGCTCTTGTAAACAGCGGCATCTTTGATACGATTATGGATAGTTTCGAAGACTTAACAGCAATGTTTAGTGTAGACGGCGAAGAAATGGGATCTGGACTTAGTGCTTTAACTGACAAAGTAAAAGAAATAGCAAGCGGCGTAAGCAAAGTTTTTGGACAATTTGTAAGTGATGTTAAACAGTTTGGATTTGACAAAGCATTTTCATTACTTTGGAGCGAGACACTAAAACCAAAACTGTCCGAAGCATGGGAAAAGATTAGCACAGGCATTAGAGAAACTGTGTGGCCAATGTTTAGAGACGGCATGCAAAGTGCAGCAGATTATCTTACTGAAAAATTAACTACTTGGTGGCAAGGCATAGATTTCAAACAGATTCTAATGGAAAACTGGAAGACGTTTGGTGTAGTTGCAGGAGGCTTACTATTAGGAGCATTTGTTGGTATACCTGCACTAATTGGAGGAGCACTAATACTTGGCATCGGCGCACTGTTTGGTGCTGAACTGTTTTCAAACATCGGTGCAAAACTATCTGAAACATGGACATCATTCACAGACGGTATCTATGAAATGTTTTCTGGAGTAGCGGAATTTTTCCAACCAGCAGTAGATGTCTTTAGGTCAGTAGCCGATGGTATTAGAAGTATAATAAGTGGTATTACTGGATTTATTGGCGACATAATTAGCAAAATTCCAGGTGCAGGACTAGTTACTGATGGACTAACCGCAGTAAGCGACTTTTTTGGATTTGGAGAAGAAAAAGCAGAAGAAGCCATTGCAGCAGCCGATCAAAGCACAATGCGTGTACTAGAAGGCGAAGAAAAAATTGCCCATCTAAAAGAAGAAAGAGCAAGAGAACAAGAAAAATTTGATAATGCAAAATCTAGAAGAGAAAAATCTCGTGCAATGGAATGGATTAGAATGTACGATCAGGCTATTGCGCAAGAAGAAGCAGCATTAGCAAATACCACAGCAGCAAGAACAGAATCTGCAGAAAGAGAAGTAACTGCTGCTGAAGCCGCAGCAATAGAAGCAGAAGCAAAAGCCGCAGCAATTTCAAGTCTTCAAACTGCCCTTGATGAAGAACGATTAAGATATCAAGATCTTACTACTAGAGAAGAACTCGAAGCATCTAAAGAAGTACAAGAAAATCTTAAACGTATGTTAGCAGAGCAAGAAGCAGCAGCACAAGAAGTTACTGATGCAAAAATACAAGCCGCTGAAAGCGAAAAACAATCCATAACTGCTACATTAGATGACACTGCTAGTACAGTAGCAGATCTTGCTAAACAAATGGGAATCGATCCATCTGAAGGGTTAAGTGCTACTCTGCACGGCGGAGTCCCAACTGAAATAAATGGACGACCAGTTCCGATGTCTATGCTTTCAGAAGATCAAAAAAATAATATACTTGCATCAAAAGAAGCACAATCATATATGCCAGATGCTGGCAATAGATCAAAAAAACAAGTAAAAAGCCCAGAAATAAAAGCACTTTCAGATGCACTTACACAAGTTAAAGATCCTAAAAACTACGCATCAGATATACATTCTGCACAACAAGGACAATTTTTAACACCTGCGCAAATGGCTGAAGCATTTGGATTTTCACCAGGAGCAAAAATACAAGGTGCTGCTTCGTCAGAATTAGATGCAGGAATTGTAGGAGCATCAGAAAAATTAAAAGGATTGCAAGAAAATCTTGACATTGAAGCAATATCCAGTTATAATAAAAAGATGGGTGAAGCAAGTGATCTACTTTCTGACATGAAAAACATGATGGCAGAAGCACAAATTAAAGAAACACCTCAACAAACTGGCGATAGCGTAATGTCGCAGTTTGAAAAACTAGATCAGTTAAATAATACACTTGGATCGCTTTTAGCAGAAACTCAGGCAGGAAATACGATAACTAAAAGACAACTGCAAATTGCAAAACGTGCAGGTGATATGATAGGATAAATTATGGCGTGGAAAAAATATTTTAGCCCGGTAAAAACAGCAGACAATCCTAACGGAAGTTACTCTCCAATAGGAGGTCCTCGCAGTGGCAACAATCCAGGGCCAGCACGTTCAAACTATTCATCATATTTGCCAGATGTGTATGTAGGAAGTCCTAATCGTGTTGAACGTTACGGACAATATAATACAATGGACTTAGACTCCGAAGTAAATGCAGCACTTGATATATTAGGAGAATTTTGTTCACAACTAAACAGACAAAATAATACTCCTTTCTTAATGCAATTTAAAACAAAAGCAACAAATTCAGAAGCAACAATATTACAGCAGTATTTGCAACAGTGGTGTAAACTACAAAATTTTGAAACAAAAATGTTTAGAATTTTACGCAATACATTTAAGTATGGCGATCAATTCTTTATAAGAGATCCTGAAACTAAGAAGTGGTTTCATGTTGACCCAGCAAATGTTAGTAGGATCATAGTTAATGAAAGCGAAGGCAAAAAGCCTGAGCAATACATTATAAAAAACTTTAATTTAAATTTTGTTGACAATGTAGCAACAACACCGTTTGAAACAAACGGAAATGTAACAGGTGGCGGCAGCGGATATTTAACAGGCGGTGTACGCGGAATGGTTGGACAACCGCAACAGTCTATGAGTGGAAATAGATTCATGACTGAAGAACGCGAAGTTGCAATAGACGCAGACCATGTAATACATCTAAGTCTATCTGAAGGCTTAGATACGAACTTCCCATTTGGTAATTCACTATTAGAAACAATATTCAAAGTCTACAAGCAGAAAGAACTGCTTGAAGATGCAATTATTATCTATCGTGTGCAAAGAGCACCTGAACGCAGAGTGTTTTATGTAGACGTTGGTAATATGCCAAGTCACTTGGCAATGCAGTTTGTCGAAAGGGTAAAGACTGAGATACATCAGAGACGCATACCGAGTTCGACAGGAGGTGGCACGAATGTCATAGACAGTTCCTACAATCCGTTGAGTATTAACGAGGACTACTTCTTCCCGCAAACTGCTGAAGGGAGAGGATCAAAAGTTGAAACACTACCAGGCGGAACTAACCTAGGTGAAATTGACGACTTGCGTTATTTCACTAACAAACTAGTACGCGGTCTCCGTATCCCTTCATCCTATCTTCCTACTGGAGCAGACGACAGTGCTGCACAGTATAATGACGGCAGAGTTGGTACTGCATATATTCAAGAATTAAGATTTAACAACTATTGTGAAAGACTACAAAAACTTCTTATAGAAGAATTTGATAGAGAATTTAAACGTTACATTCTAGAAAAAGGTGTAAATGTTGATACATCAATGTTTGATCTTAGTTTTCAACCTCCGCAGAACTTTGCTGCATATAGACAAAGTGAAATTGATAACGCTCGTGTACCAACCTATTCGCAGATGAGTGCTATACCTTACATTTCAAATCGCTTTGCAATGAAACGTTTCTTAGGACTAACCGAAGAAGAAATTGCAGAAAACGAACGCATGTGGCGTGAAGAGAATGATGAAGAATTAAGTGCTTCTCCTAATGATCCTGCAAGTGAAATGCGAGGAGCAGGAGTTAGCGGAGCAGGACTAGAATCAGATCTTGGAAGTATGGAAGATCAAGTACCTGGTGCTGAACAACCAATAGAAGGCGGAGAAGGCGAAGGTCCTACAACTGCAACTGGAGATGAAGCAGTAGCACCAGCAGCAACTGACCAAACAATATAAATACTATTATGATTTTACGTGAATTATTTTATTTCGACAAGCAAACTGGAGAGCCAGTAGAAAACGACATGTATTCTCCTGAGGATGATCAATCGCCAGTTAATCATGACGACACACGTAAAACTCGTTTAACACTCCGCCAAATTAACCGTGCACGTAAATCTAGTGAGCAACATAAACAAGAACAAGTGAAAGAACTTGATTTTATAAGACAAATGTACGGCATTGCTGCAAATGCAGAAGAAGGCGGAGTTTAAGTTATTTGGCTAAGGTTGACAAATCTCAGTTATCTAAAGCAGAGTGGAAAAAATTAAAAGAATTCCGCAGAAAAGAAAAAGCATTAGCACGTTCTGAGAAAAAGAAAAAACAATCCCTAAACGATATCAGACACAAGGTGCAAGAACAAACTAAACCCTTGGAGCACCAGCCCGAGTTTCTAGCCCAATCAAACCCTAAACAACAAATTACATTTCCCAAAAACGACGATCCTAAAATTGCGTTTGTCTTAGGAAATGGCACAAGTCGTAGACCTATAGAACCTGAAACTCTAAAACACTATGGCAAAGTATATGCTTGCAATGCTATATACAGAACTTTTGATCCTGATTATCTAGTAGCAGTTGACACTAAAATGATTTTAGAATTACACAAAGCAGGCTACCAAAAGAAAAATCCAAATGTTTGGACAAATCCAAATAAGTCATTAATGAAATACAAAGGTTTTAACTTTTTTAGTCCTAGTAAAGGATGGAGCAGCGGACCTACTGCGTTATGGCTTGCCAGTCAGCACGGCTACGATAAAATTTACATATTGGGCTTTGATTATAGAGGACTAGAAGACGGACAAAAATTTAATAACGTTTATGCAGACACTCCTAACTATAAAAAATCATCAGATAGTGCAACATTTTTTGGTAACTGGATGCGACAAACGCTTACTACAATAAAAGAACATAAGCATATAGAGTATTTTAGAGTAATAGCACCAGATAATTACAGACCACAAGAACTAAATAAACTTGACAATGTACAAACTATATTAGTCGAAGATTTTAATAAAATATTTAAAAATCCTCAAATCTAGGCCAAAAACTCTCATTTTGGCCCCATAATTCTATATATTCAACTTTTTTTACTAAATAATAGTGACAGCCTTACCATAGGTCCAATTACAGGAGATTAAAATGACTAATAAGTTTGAACAAATGCTCGAGCGACTCATAAACGAGGATCGCGAAGGAGCAGAAGAATTATTCCACGAGATTGTTGTAGAAAGATCTAGAGAAATCTACGAAGGTCTATTAGAAAGCGATCTTGAAATTGATGAAACAGAAGACGAAGAAGTTGACGAAGCAACTGACGAAGAAGTTGATGAGTCAGACGAAGAAGTTGATGAATCCAAAGACGAAGACGACGATGACGAAGAGATGGACGAAGGTTTTGATCTCGACGAGTTCGAAGTTGAAGCAGATGACGACATGGGCGGAGATCCAGCAGACGATATGATGGCTGATCTAGGCATGGACGGCGAAGAAGGCGAAGAAGGCGAAGAAGGCGACGAAGAACTTGAAGATCGAGTAGTTGACCTTGAAGACGCTTTAGACGACCTTAAAGCAGAATTTGAAAAAATGATGGCTGGTGACGAAGGCGACGACGACATGGACATGGACATGGACGACGGCGAAGAAGAACCAGAAGAAGAAGCATTCCAGTTTGAATCAGAAGACGAAGAAGTCGACGAAGCAGCAGACGAAGAAGTAGACGAGTCAGACGAAGAAGTTGAAGAGTCAGACGAAGAAGTTGAAGAGTCTAAGTCAAACAAAAGTGCTGCTGAACAGATGCGCGAATATGTAGAAAAAGTTGCAGGTGGCGAACTAGGTTCTAAAATCGGCGGCGATGACGGCGCAAACAAAAAATCACCAGTAGCAAGTAAAAACGACATGGGCGGAACTGCTTCTAACATTGCACAAGGCAAAGACAATGAAGCAGGCGATCACGCTGGTTTAGGTGATATAAATGCTAAAGAAGATTCAGCAGGTAACGTGAATGTACCCGGCGGCAAAGCAGGTAAGTCAATGAAAGCAGAGCCAAAAGGTCATGGTGCAGAGAAGAAAGGTGCTGCACCAGAAAAAGCAGGTGCAGAAAGCCCAATTAACGGCGTAAGCACTCGCGCAAAATAAGGAAGCCTGAATGAGAAACTTACGAGAGCATTTGACATTCGACCAAGCAGGCATTGTAATAGAGTCGTCAGATAACGAAAACGGCGGCAAAGACCTTTATATGAAAGGTGTTTGCATCCAAGGCGGTGTACGCAATGCTAATCAGCGAGTGTATCCTGTAAATGAAATTGGCAGGGCTGTCAAAACTCTCAACGATCAAATCAGCGGAGGTTATAGTGTTCTCGGCGAAGTTGATCATCCAGAGGGACTTAATATAAACTTAGACAGAGTAAGCCACATGATTACTGATGTATGGATGGATGGCCCAAATGGATATGGCAAGTTAAAAGTTTTACCTACCCCTATGGGACAACTAGTAAAAACAATGCTTGAAAGCGGAGTTAAACTAGGTGTTTCATCTAGGGGTTCTGGTAATGTTAGTGAAGACGGCAACGGAGAAGTAAGTGATTTTGAAATTATTACTGTTGATGTTGTTGCTCAGCCAAGTGCTCCAGGTGCATACCCTACGCCAGTTTACGAGCACATTATGAACGCCCGCGGAGGGTATAAGGCATACGAATTAGCACAGGCAACCAAACATGACGAAAAGGCACAAAAGTATCTTAAGGAATCACTGGTTAATATAATCAGTAAACTCCGATAACGAAGGAGAAAAATATGTTAGATGCACTAAAAACACTTTTTGAGAACGATGTTGTTTCTGAAGAAGTACGTGCGGATATTGAAGAGGCTTGGAATGCAAAAATCAAAGAGAACAAGCAGCAGGTTACTGCTGAACTCCGCGAAGAATTTGCACAGAAATACGAGCATGATAAGCAAACAATGGTTGAAGCCATTGATACTATGCTCTCCGAAAGACTTCAAGCAGAAATTGCTGAGTTTGCAGAAGACCGCAAGCAACTAGCCGAAGCAAAAGCAAAATATGCAATGAAGATGCGTGAAAACGCAGAAATCATGAAAGGTTTTGTTATGGATCAGTTAGGAAAGGAAATTTCTGAACTACACGAAGACCAAAAAGAAATGGCAACTAAGTTTGCTACTCTTGAAGAATTTGTAGTAGAAGCACTTGCTAAAGAAATAAGTGAGTTTTATGAAGACAAGAAGGATCTTGCTGAAACCAAAGTACGTTTAGTACGCGAAGGTAAAGAACATCTTTCTAAAGTACAGAATCAATTTATTGAGAAAAGTGCTGCTCTAGTATCAGAAACAGTTGATAAAACTCTTAACAGAGAAATTCATCAATTGCACGAAGATATTGAAGAAGCACGTAGGAATGACTTTGGACGTAAGTTATTTGAAGCATTTGCATCTGAGTATGCAAACAGTTATCTTAACGAAAAGTCAGAAACTGCAAAACTTTTACAAGTTGTACAGTCTAAAGACAAGCAACTTGCTGAAGCAAAAGCGTTTGCTGCTAAAGCAAAACAACTTGCTGAATCACAAGCACACGAAAACAAGCGTATTGTTGAGACAGCACAAAGACAAGAAATTATCAATGATCTTATTGCACCACTGAATAAGAGTCAAAGAGAAATTATGGTAGACTTACTGGAATCAGTCCAAACTGCGAAATTAAGTACACAGTTTGACAAGTATTTACCGGCCGTTATCGACGGTAAAACTCCAGCCAAGCGAAAGGCACTGACAGAAGGCACAGAAATTACAGGCAACAGAGAAAACAATAACAGTAGTAAGAAGGCAGACGACTCAAACGTGATAGAAATTCGTCGTCTGGCTGGATTAAATTAAGGAGATAATGATGTCAGAACTACTAGAAAGCCGCTGGTCGGAGACTAAAGGAGCACTTCTTGAAGGCCTAGAAGGTAACAAGAAGTCTGTAATGGCTGCTACTTTAGAAAATACACGCAAGTATTTGTCAGAAAGTGCAACTGCAGGCTCCACATCCGCCGGTAATGTCGCAACTCTTAACAGAGTTATTTTACCAGTTATCAGACGTGTAATGCCAACAGTTATTGCTAACGAATTAGTTGGTGTTCAGCCTATGACTGGACCAGTGGGTCAGATCCACACATTAAGAGTACGTTATGCTGAAACCAACAATGCAGATGGTACAGCAAATGACGTAACAGCAGGTGATGAAGCACTATCACCATTCAAGATTGCTACTGCTTACTCCGGTGACGGAACAGCAGGAAAAGCAAATGCTACAGCCGCTATGGAAGGTACAGCAGGTCGTAAGTTAAGCATTCAGATCTTGAAGCAAACCGTTGAAGCCAAGACTCGTAAGTTAAGTGCTCGCTGGACTTTTGAAGCAGCACAAGACGCACAGTCACAGCACGGCATCGACGTTGAAGCAGAGATTATGGCTGCACTAGCACAAGAAATCACTGCTGAAATAGATCAAGAAGTATTAGCAAGCCTACGTAACCTTTCTGGTTCATATGAAACATATGATCAGTCTGCTGTTTCTGGTACTGCTACATTTGTTGGTGACGAGCATGCTGCATTAGCAGTTCAAATCAACAGAGTTGCAAACTTGATTGCACAGCGCACACGTAGAGGTGCTGGTAACTGGGCAGTTGTTTCGCCATTCGCGTTAACAATTCTTCAGTCTGCTACAACTTCAGCGTTTGCACGTACAACAGAAGGCACATTTGAAGCCCCAACTAACACTAAGATGGTTGGTACATTAAACAACGCAATGCGTGTTTATGTTGATTCTTATGCTTCAGATAGCACTGGTGTACTAGTTGGTTACAAAGGTTCAAGCGAATCAGACGCAGCAGCGTTCTACTGCCCATACATTCCATTAATGAGCAGCGGCGTTGTACTAGATCCGTCAACATTCGAGCCAGTTGTATCGTTTATGACACGTTATGGCTATGTTGAACTTTCTAACACAGCATCATCTCTAGGTAACGCAGGTGACTACCTCGGTACTGTTGATATTACATCAGCAGCGGTAAGTTTCTCTTAATAGTTACATTAGAGAGCAGTATTAAAATAGGACCTTCGGGTCCTATTTTTTTATCTGTAGATTTTGATAAATACTTTTGTCTAATAGTGTGTCGCAAGGCGGACTTATGCGGACCCACCGCGTAGACCTAGAACGTCAATTATAAGGAGAAAACAATGGGACGTCCAATTAATAAAAGAAAAATCGGCCAAGGTTCTGGTCGTATTATGTGCACCAGATATTTTTTTACAGGTGCATCAGAAGTAAATGGTGCAACAACACCAGCGTGGATTGTATCACAGCGTTCAACACGTAAATTTAAAGTTACAGATGGTTCTACAACTGAAATTCTTACACTTGTTAACCAAAGTTCAGGTGACTTATCAGAAGGCGAATTTGCAATTGATGCTGTCTTAGATGATTCTACAGTTGTACAAGTTACAAAACTGCATAATCGCACTATCCAATACGAGTACGGTAGCGAAGATACAGATGATTCTGTAGCAGTCAATAAAATTAAGTACAACATTGGTCCTGCAGACGACGACGGAGTTTCAGATACTGCTACTGTTGATGATCAACCATAAGGACCAGTAAATGTCTAAACAATTATCTGTACCATATGGCAACTACACTATTGCTGTGCAAGACGGAGGAACTATCCGTCTTGACACAGGTGTAGAATCTGGCCGGGTAGAAATAACCGGCGATTTGTGGGTACAAGGAACTACAACTACTATTGATACAGTAGAAATGACTGTGGAAGATAATATTATCGAACTCAGTTATGGGCATAGTAACGATGGATTACCTACATTTGCCGATGGCGGCCAAACTTCTGGTATACGTATTAACAGAGGTTCAAGATCCGATGCATTGTTTGTATTTGACGAAAATGTATCTTGGGATGATACTGGCCCAGGTACAGGAGTGTCGTCAGGCGCTTTTAATTTTAAAAATGCAAGTGGCGACCCTTTAGGTTTACAGACTAATTTTATTACTACACAAGGTGGAGGAAATCTTTATTTGATTTCTAAAGGGGGCAGTGGCGTAGTTAGTGTTGAAGGTACTACAAACTATGAAGAAAACGTATTTGTTTACACCGCCCCTAACACTATTGATATCACAGGCGGCCCGGATGGCATTGGTGTGCTAGATGCAGACTACATTCCTAATGCGCAAGGTCTTGCAGATTATATGTCATCTTATTTTGCAACTGTGTTCCAGGATAGAATTGAAGAAAACGATACTTATGTAGAAGTTTTAGATTTTGATACAACAGGAAATCAAAGTTATGTTGATTTTGGCGTAGACAATACTAGTGTTGCAAGATTTTACAACAATAGGCTAGAACTAAATGGCATACGGATAGATGATAATAAAATATCTACATATGACTCTAATGTTGATTTAGTTTTAAGTGCGCCAGGCACAGGCTCTATTAGAATAGATGATACATTGCACATTAATACTACTCCTGGCATCGATGATATTACAATAAATCCAAGTGTACCATCGGATGGGTTAAAATTATATGTAAAAGCCGAAGATACTGGTAACACAGGTCTGTATTTTGTAAATAGTTCTAACACTAGAGACGAACTTATTAGTAATAATAGATCCTTAGTGTATAGTATGTTATTTTAAAGGAACAACATGGCAATAACAAGCGCAGTTATTACAGACGACAGCAGCCCAACTACATTACTAACAGTTGATGCTGGAAAAAATTATGCTGTTACAACAGTTATAGTCTGTAACACATATATTCCTAATCCTTCTGATATTGAAGAAGGCAAGGCATATTTTGACATGTATTTAATTCCTAGCGGCACAGCAGATGTAGTAGCGTCGGAAGCACAAGTTATTAAAGATCTATATCTAAGAGCAGGAGAAACTTTTACTTTTGACTCTGAGAAACTAGTTTTAAGTGCAGGAGATAAAATAGTATTTGTTAGTTATTCACTACCTAGTGGAGGTAGTTTAAGTGCAACAGCAAGTTGGTTGGAAGTGTAAAATGGCAATAGCAAACGTAGCAATAGCAAACACAGACACTGTATTATTAGAAGTTCCTGCAGGAGTTAGATATGCAGTTACTAACATTTTAATATGCAATACAGCAGATTATAACGAATTGCACGAAGAAGCAGGTATAACTAATTTTGATATGCACTTAGTAGAAAACGGTCAACCTAAATCAACTACTAATAAAATAGTTAATGCTCAAATAATGCCACCTGGAGAAACTTTTACATTTGACAGCGAGCGAATTATATTAGAAGAAGGCGATTCTATAATATTAATGGGCGAATCTCCTACAAATCTTGTAGCAACTGTGAGTTATATGGAAGTTTAAAATGCGATTAATAAAACGTCAAACAACAAATTTACGCAGTATACAAGGTCCAGGAATGTCGTATGATATTAATGATCAAGTTATTTTAGACTCTAAAACTGGATTGTTAGTACCAAAAGGCGAAACTGCTGATAGACCTTTTTATCCTGAAAATGGATACATAAGATACAACTCTACAGCAAACGAATTTGAAGGATATCAAAACGGACAATGGCGAAAGTTTAGATACAAAGAGCCAAGAGCAATCGTAAAACAAACACTAGGCCCAGGTGACGGATCTACATTAATTTTTGGAGCACTAGACAACGGAGATACAGATTATCCTGCTCCTGAAAGCGATGATGCTATTTTTGTATTTGTAGAAAACGTGTTTCAAATATCAAATACAAACTACACTTTAGTTCAAAACCCACCTACCTATTCCGCAGGCTGGTATATAAGTTTTGCTTCAGCACCTCCAGAAGGAAAACTTATAACAGTGCTACACAACTTCGACAAGTAAAACCAATAAATACTGTATAAGGGATACAGTATGGCAAAGCAACTTGGTAGAATATCAGGCCCGTTACTTCAAGAAAACTTATTACGTAACGGATCTAATTTAGAATTCAGCAACGATAGAACAGTTCCAAATTCAACTGTTCTGTTTCTAGATGTCAATAACAATAGAATTGGAATAAATTCTCGAACTCCTCCCCTTGGAAAGGATCTATACGTTGACGGCACTGTACAAACAAATAATATTATATCTACCAGCGATGCGACTATAGCAGATTTTGATATTAGTAATGGACAAATACAAAATTTTGCAACGTCGGATATTAATATAACTTCTGCAAATTCAATAAATCTTCCTGCTTTAAAAACAGCAAATATTTTTATTAACGATAATAATATAGAAACATATACTGCTAACACAGATCTAACAATAGAAGCATTTGCAGGCGAAAAAGTTATCTTTGAAACTGATACTGTAATAGACAACGATCTTTTAATTAACGGTACTACTTTTTTACAAGATTTAAATGCAACTAATATCTTGTTTAATAATATAACAGTAAACGACAACATTACAGTAAATAGAGATGTCCAGTTTGAAAATATAAAAATTTCTCAAAATATAATTTCTACAACTGAGTCTAATAGCAATATAGATCTAAGTCCTGCTGGAACAGGAACTGTAGAAATTTATGCTAACACAAACGTGGACGGCAATGTTCATGCAACTGGAAATATTACCTTTACTGCTAACACTATACTAGGTGACCAAGACACTGATTCTATCGTAATAAATGCTGATGTAACGTCGAACATTGTACCAACATCATCGGGTGTGTATAATTTAGGTTCAGAACTGCAACAATGGTCAGAAGTAAAATCACTTTTACTAAATGGTTTAGATATAAACTCTGCTGCTGTGGCTGTTGGCGGAGTTGATATAGGTGACTCACAAGGAAACGTTTTTTATGTTGCAGTAAACGGAAATAACGCAAATAGAGGAGACCATCAACAAGGACCATGGGCATCTTTAAAATATGCACTCGAACAAGCAGATGCTAGTATTGCCGGGCCAGTAACAATATATCTATATCCTGGAGAATACGAGGAAGAACTACCAATGTATGTTCCGCCTAACGTGACAGTAAAAGGATTAGATTTAAGGAATTGTATAATAAAACCTGACTCTAGTAGTCAAAGCGAAGATGTGTTTTTGTTAGACGGTGAAAGCACAATTGAAGATTTAACAATTAAAGATTTTTACTATGATAATGTTAACGATAAAGGTTATGCTTTTAGATTTGCAGAAGTATCTAGCACTAAAACGGTAGTAACTAGACGCTCTCCATATATTCGAAACGTAACTGTTATAACACAAGGTAGTGTTACAAGTGCAAACGATCCTAGAGGTTTTGACGCAGGCGATGCCGGGCGAGGTGCGTTAATTGACGGTCAATATGTAGATAGTTCTAGTAATGATGCAAGTATGTTATTTCATAGTTGCACATTTATTACACCTAATGCAGTAGCAATTACTATGCGTAACGGTGTAAGAGTAGAATGGTTAAACTGTTTTACTTATTTTGCTGATATTGGATTGTACGCAATTAACGGAGCACTAGGACGACTAACAAGTGACGGAAGCACTGTTAGAAAAGGCGCAGAAATAAGAAGTATCGGCTCTGCTAGTGTGTACGGAAACTACGGTGCAATCGCAGACGGTGACGAAACATTAATGTATTTGATAGGACATAATTTTGCATATATCGGAACTGGCAAAGATGTTTCTAATGATACAACTCTAGTAATAGACGAAAATCAAACTGTAGAAAGAAACAACGGTAGGATCTATTATACTAAAACTGATGAACGAGGAAACTATGATGTAGGTGATTCATTCTTTGTTGATTTTGATACTGGAACTACAAGTTTAACAGGAGCCGGCGTTGATCTAGTAGGACTCTCCAGCATAACAATTGATACAGCAGGAAGCCAAACATTTATTGATGCAACAAAAATTGAAACTGGGAACATACGAATTAGTGGTAACACAATACAGAGTTTGTCTGGACCTATAATTTGGGAAAGTGCTTCGGGCGAAATAAATGTTACAGGAGACATAATTGCTAGTGAAAATATAGATATTACAGGTAATTTGTCAACACAAGGATTAACTACAATAGGTAATCAAGTTACAGATACAGTTGAATTTGATGCAGAAGTAACAAGTAGCATTATTCCAAATGTACCAGATACATACAATCTTGGAACATCTAATAAAAGATGGAATTATACTTGGTTATCACAAATAGACACTGATCAAATTACTATTAACGACAATGTTATAAAAACCAATGACAGCAATGTAAATCTTGAGTTATTAGCAAACGGTTCTGGGAGTATTAATCCTAACAATCTTCATGCCAATAACAATTTTACTGTTAACAATTTAACAAGTTTAAGCAATGTGGACTTTTTTATTCTTTCGCACACTGGAAACCTTACACATACAGGCAATTTTTCTCAAACAGGAAATACAAATATAATTGGTGACTTGAATACTAGTACTGTTGTTGATTTTGAAAACATCAAGATACAAGGGAACGTTATTACTACAACAGTATCTAATGCAGATTTAGAATTAAGAGCAAACAGTACAGGCGATATATTTGTACCGACTGCTAATGTGGAAATATTAAACAACGCCTCTGTAAACACATTAGGACAAATGCAAGACGTATTTGTTACTAATACAACAGAGTTTACAACAGCAACTATTTCTAATAATACACAGATATCAAATAATACTATAACAACAACAGAAAGCAATAGCGACTTAGAATTGCGAGCAACTGGAGATGTTTATATTCCGTCAAATAATGTAGAGGCTAATAATAATTTATCTGTTAATTCTATGTCTACGTTTAGTGATACTAATATTTCTAATAATTTTGATATTCAAGGAACCTATAATATAGTAGGAAATATTTCACAGTCTGGCAAAACTGTAGTAACTGGAGATCTAAATGTAGGTAATACTGTTAACATAGAAGATATTGAAATTAATCAAAACTATATATCTACAACTGAAAGTAACACAGACTTAGAATTTAGAGCAAGCGGTTCTGGAAATATTAGATTTACAGATGATACTGATATAACTAATAATCTACAAGTAAATGTCTCGGTTACAGCAGCAAACATAGATATTGCTACATCACTAGATTTAAATCAATTAATTACTCCTAGCAATATTAAAATTGATGATAATTTTATTACAACAACAGTTTCAAATGCTGATTTAGAATTACGTGCTAACGGCTCCGGCAGCATTGCTATGCAAGATTTATATTTTAGAGATAATATTTTAAGAACATTGTCTAGTGATATAGTTTTGTCTACACAAACTTCTAATTTAGATATAAACTCTAATAAAGCATTGATATTACCTGTAGGAACAACAGCAGAACGTACTTCGCAAACAGGAGACATTAGATTTAATACTTCTTTTGGTATATACGAAGGATTCGCAACTTCAAATGTAGTGTTTAATGGTGTATATTCTGACAACTTTTTAACAAGAGTCCGTGTAGCAGATACTGATAATATTCTAAGATTTGATATTGCAGGTGTCGAGCAAGCAACAATAACTGATAGTACTAATCTGTCTGCGCTTCAAGTTGATGACATTAATATCAATAGCAATCAGATTGTTACAAATGTATCTAATTCAAATGTTGATTTATCTGCTAATGGCACAGGCAATTTAGTGCTCGATGATATAACAATAAAAGGTAATACTTTTACAAATACGCAATCAGGTGGTACAATCCTTGCAACCTCAGGCTTTGGATCAGTTGTTATAGCAGGAACAGAAGCAGTTGAATTAACAGCAGGAGACACTGCAAGCAGAAGATCTAACCCAGAAGTAGGTGAATTTAGATACAACACAGACGACGGAATTGCTGAAGTTTATACTGGAACTGAGTGGGTTGCAGCCACTGGACCTGTTGGTGAGACTGTTTCTGCAGAAACTATGGGTTACATTATCGACGAATGGAGCCTTATACTAGGCTAACTCCACATTATAATCTAATTACGATAAATACTATTAATGCTAAGTGCGACCTCACCTAGCAGGACAGACTGTGGTCAACCCGCAACGTAAGGTGGTTGGAGGGACAGGATCCCCGTATTGAGGAGAAGAGATGGCAGCGCTCGGTCGAATAAGCGGTCCGCTCTTAAAGGCTAACCTCGAACGCTTGGGCGTCGATTTGGCTTTTGAGACAGATTTATTATATCTAAATGTTACAGATAGCCGAATTGGTATTAATACTAACAACCCTCAGTACGATCTCGATGTAAACGGAACTACTAGAACAACTAATCTTGAAGTTACTGATATTGCTAATATAGCAGATATAACAATCAGTGGCAACACAATAGAAACTACTAATTCAGTTTTAAATCTTGGAACTGCAAATACTGTTGTCTATCAAACCAAATTAAACGTTGACGACATTGAAATTAACGGCGCATCTATTACAACTACAGCGTCAAACGCAGATTTGCGATTGTCAGCAAATGGCTCTGGCATAATTCACCTACCAACAAACAATGTACAGTTTGATCAAGATCTTACCGTAAACGGCACTACTACTTTAAACAATGTAGAATCTACAGGGAATCTTAGTGTAAGTCAAAATGCCACAGTGTCTCAAGATTTAACAGTTGGCAGATCTGCACAGTTTGAAAATATTAAAATTGATCAAAATATTATCTCAACAACAGATAGTAATTCTAATTTAGAAATTAAACCAAACGGAACCGGCACAGTTGAAATTATTGCTGATACAAATGTTTATGGCAACATTCATGCTACTGGAAATGTAACAGCAGATGGCGACATAACAATAGGTGATGCTAATACTGACAGTGTTACTTTTAATGCAGAAATTGCTTCAGACATTGTTCCTGATCAAGACAATACTTATACAATAGGTTTAGATAGCAAACGCTGGGCAAATATATGGGTAAACAACTTTGTTGCAAGCGATATTGATACAGACGCTCTTGTAGTTGACGGTGTCGATTTAGCATTGCGCCAAGGCAACATATTTTACGTTGCAGAAAACGGAAATGATCTTAACACAGGAACGCATCAAAATGATCCTAAGGCAAGCATAGAAGCAGCATTGTCTATTGCAAACGACGGCGATACTGTTTATGTGTATCCTGGAGTGTATACTGAATCTTTTCCGTTAACAATCAAAAAAGGTGTTACACTAAGAGGCTTTGGCATACGTTCTGTAGAAGTAAAACCAACTACGGCTACAAGGTATAATGATGCTATTTTGTTAAATGGCGAAAGCACTATTGAAGATTTAACAATTAGTGATTTTTACAGTGGCGGAAACTTTTTTGCTGTAACAGAAATTGTTGACACAACAAATATAAAATTTAATGTAGGTACAGCGCCATTTGCACACACTTATGTAAGTGGAGGCGAAATTGTATCCGACGACAGCACAATAGCAAACGTATCAAATGCTGTTTACGATCATACTACTGGTGTGCTTACAGTTACAACAGATGTACCACACGACACATACTTAGGTGCAAATTTATTCCTTAAGAATTTAACATTCAGTTGCAATGGTGGAACTAGAATATTTCCAGACAACGGATATGCTTTCCGTTTTGCTACTGACTTTGAAGTTACAACACGTTCACCCTATATTAGAAACGTCACAGTTCTTACACAAGGTACCGGAGCAGGCGGTTCTGATCCTAGAGGTTTTAATTCAGGAGACGCAGGTAAAGGTGCTTACATAGATGGTGCGTATGCTACAGCAGCATCAAGAGAAGCAAGTATGCTTTTCCACTCTGCAACATTTATTTGCCCAGGAGTAGATGCGATTACAGCAACCAACGGTGCTAGAATTGAATGGTTAAATTCGTTCACATATTTTGCTAACAAAAGTTTTAACGCATACGACAGTAACGATGGATTACGAGGAGCAGGTAGAACAGCAATTAAAGTAAGCGGCGGCACTGGCTCTTATAGTGCCGGAGAACAATTTACATATGTAGCAGACGATGGCTCGACTATACTTGCACAAGGAACTATTGACGAAATTGTTAATGATAAAATTTATCTTACAGGTAACGTTGGCGGACTAGTAACTGCCGATTCTCGTCCAGGGAAAACTTTAGTTGCTAATGCAAATGCTCAGTTAGATACTGCTCAAAAGAAATTTGGATCTAGCAGTTTATTGCTAGACGGTACTGGAGACTATGCTAGTGTTACTGCACAAGACGACTTTGGGTTTGGAGTAAGCAGTTTTTCTATAGAAACATTTGTATATCCAAACGGAGCAGGATCATTAACATCAACTAAGTCTATAGTAGATTTTAGAGCAGGCGCTGCATCAGACAACGGACTGTATATGTACAGCGACGGCGGCGCAATAAAAGTTTTATTAAACGGATCTGTTATACTTACAGCGTCTACACTAATAACAATAAACAACTGGCATCACATTGCACTTACCCGCACTGGTACAACTATGCGTTTGTACGTCAATGGCGTCTTAGAAGATAGTGCTACAGTTGCAACAGATCTAGGAACAACAAAACCACTAGCAATTGGTAGTAACTATGACGGCACAACAGATTACTGGAACGGTTGGTTTGATGAACTTAGAGTAAGCACTATATCAAGATATAATTCTCCAACCCTAGTTGTACCGGCATCAGAATTTGTAAGTGACACTGATACTGTATTACTATTGCACTTTAACGGTGACGATGCAGCAACAACTTTTACTGACGACAGTCTTACAGCACAAGATTTGCAGTTTAGCGGAGGCGCTAGTGCAGATTATATAGATTTTGTTGACTATACAGATTTTGGTGCAGAAGTAAGAGCAATTGCATCTGCTGCTGTCTATGGAAATTACGGGATTGTAGGAGATGGCCCAGGCGTTATTATGTACTTAATATCGCAAAACTTGGCATATATCGGCACAGGTTTAAATGTAGACAATGATCCTGATCTAGTAATACAGGCTAACGAAATTGTAGAACTTAACGATGCTAAAATTAGATACAGTTCAGTTGACCATAAAGGTGATTTTAGAGTAGGCGATTTATTTTACGTTAATCAAGAAACTGGTGTTGTTGAATTTACTTCAGCAGCATTTAATGTAGAAACTACAACTGGTTTAACTTTTACAAGCGGAAGTGACGTAACATTTATAGACGGAACTACAGTTGATACTGGTAATATATCAATACACGATAACACTGTTGAAACAACAACAGGTGACCTCAATATTACCAGCGCAACAGGAAATATAAATTTTGGTGATAACTTAAACGTAACAGGAAATGTTGATGTAACAGGTAATGTGTCCATCGGCGGCAACATTACTATAGGTGATGCAAATACAGACGATCTAAATATTGTTGCTGAAGTAGTATCAGATATTGTACCTGATCAAAATTCAACGTATAACTTAGGCACAGCAACTAAAAGATGGAACAGATTATTTGCAAGCAATGTACAAGTAGACGACATTGAAATAAATGACAATTATATTACTACTACAGTATCTAATGCAGACTTAGAGTTACGTGCTAATGGTACTGGTGAAATTTTAGTACCTTCTAATAATGTTCAAATTGACAATGACTTAACTGTAGACGGAACAACAACTTTAGCAAACACTGTAATAAATGGTGCAGTTTCAGTTACAGGACCAATAACACAAACTGGAAATTACAGTGTTACTGGAGATGTTAGTGTATCAGGAACTTTGACAGTTTCTGGACAAAGTCAATTTGAAAACATACTTATAAACGACAATTATATTACAACTACTCAAAGTAATTCAGATCTTGAGTTACGTGCTAATGGCACTGGAGATATATTAATACCAGATAACAATTTAGTAGTTAACAATAATTTAACTGTTTACGGTACTTCCTTTATAGAAGATTTAAACGTTACTAACACTGTTACCGCTAACAACTTTACAACCGGTGACATCAATATCGATGATAATTTTATTACAACAACACAAGCAGATTCAGATTTAACACTTACTGCAAACGGAACTGGTCGCATTTATGTTCCTAGTAATGATGTTGTTATAGATAACAATCTAACAGTAAACGGAACTACAAATTTATCTAACACTAATATTAGTGGTGCACTTATACATGTAGGCAATTTTACTCAGACAGGTAATATTACTGTTACAGGAAATTACAATATATCTCAAACATTTACAGTAAGCGGTGAAGCACAGTTTGAAAATATATTAATAAACGATAATTTCATTACAACTACAGATAGTAACTCCGACTTAGAACTACGTGCTAATGGAACTGGAAATATTGTTATTCCGAATAATAATGTTATTTTCGATAACAATGTTACTATAAGCGGAACTGCAACTATACAAGATTTAAACAGCACCGGAACTATTACTGCAAACAGTTTTAGCACTGGTGATATTTTAATTGATGATAACTTTATTACAACTACGTTAAGCAATAGTGATTTAGAATTACGTGCTAATGGCACTGGCAGTATAGTTACAGATAATTTTAGTTTTAAAGACAATGTTATGTCTACAGACACAGACATGATATTAAATCCAAGTACGGGTGTTGTAGAGATTGATTCTACAGCAAGTCTTATTGTTCCTAAAGGCACGGAATTAGAAAGACCAGCAGTACCCGAAACTGGCATGATTAGATATAATACAGACAACGACTATTTTGAAGGATGGAATGGTTCTTACTGGGTACGCATGAGTCAAGGTGTTATCGATGTTGACGGTGATACAAAAATTACAGCCGAGTTAACAGAAGGTGCAAATGATAACACAATAAGATTTTATACACAAGGTAACCTAGTTGCAGACTTAAATGCATCAAGATTTAGAACAGACAAGTTAATCATTGATGATATTCAAATAGACGGTAATGTGATAAGTACTATTACAAATAATACTGATTTAGAAATAACTGCAAACGGAACTGGTACCGTAAATTTTGAAAACTTTTCTTTTAAAAATAGCACAATAACAAATACAGTTAATAACGAAGATACAGTTTTTGAAAATTCTACAAATGGTTATGTAAAGATTGACGGTACAAATGGATTTGTGTTACCTGTTGGTGATGCTACAAATAGACCGCCTACCTTATATTCAACAGTAGGTATGATGCGCTATAACACTGCTGACCAAAGAGTTGAAGTTTATGACGGTATTACTTGGACTAGTGTAGCAGGTGCAAGTTCAGGTATAAGTGCAGGTGATGCAGAAAATATTGCAGTAGAAAGAGTGTTAATGTTAGGATAAAATAATGGCGACTTTTTTCAAAAACAAAGTTATAAAAGATGTAGGTCCAAAGCCTATTTCAGTACTAGAGACCAGTGCTAGTATTCGTGCAACTGTTATAGGATTAAGTTTTGCTAATCTAACAGATGCTTTTGTATACATTAGTGTATATGTAAAAGACGATACAAGTGTAACAGGATTTTATTTAAAAGATATTTTAGTTCCAGCAAATACAACATTAAAAGCCTTAAACGGTGGCGAAAAATTAATTATTGCTCCCAGCAACGAACTATTAGTTTCTAGTTCAGCACAGGACAGTATTGATGTTGTATTAAGTTACGTTGAGATAACATAAAGGTAAGATTATGAGTTCATTTTATTTAGGTAATAATCCACAAGACGTACTAGACGGTATAATTAAAAGATACCTGTATGGTCTTAGAAGAAATTCAGACGGTGAATTATTTTTAGTGAAAATTGATCAGTTGCAAGGCGGTGATGACCAAGTTGCTACAATAAACGAAGTAGGTGTACGTGCAGAAAACTTACCTGATTTTGAAGAAGGGATTGACTTTTTAGAAGGAATTGATGAAGATCATGAAATTGTTTATGATAATCTTAGGTATCAACAATTACGTTGGGATGGTAGAAGTTTAACATATTATATTGACCCTGTAGACGGACAGTTTATACAAAGATTATCAGAAGGATATACATATCCTGAAAACATTAGTTCCCCTGCGTATGGCGACGGCAATGACAGTCAAGTAATTACAACGGTGTAAAGGATAAACAAAAATGGCAGAATTTAAGTTAGATAGATTTAAATACAGATGGAGAAACACCTGGGCACCCGGTGTAGAATATCTTCGTGATGATATTGTAAGACTTAACGGTAAAAGTTGGGTTTGCTTGATCGCACATACCTCTAACACAGACTTTGGCGCAGATGTTAACGCAATACTGCCTGGAAGTAATCCTCCAGTTCCGCAGCCTAAATGGTCAGTGATGACAGACGGTAAAGCATTTGTAGGATCCTGGACCGGAGGACAGTCGTATTATAGAGGAGACATTGCGTTAAATGGCGGAACATTATATCTTTGTACGTTAACACACGTTGCTGACTCTTTTGAAAATCAACTAGACAATTGGACTATATTTGCTGATCATATTGCATTTAAGCAAGACTGGGAGGCTGACACTGCATACGCAAAAGGAGCCATAGTAAAGTATAACGGCATAGTTTATCGTTGTATAACACCTCATTTAGCAGGCAGTTTATTAGAAGATAACATTAACGATTGGGAATTCTTTCACAACGGAATAGAGTTTGTTGGAGCCTGGACTCCAGACACAAGTTTTAGAAAAAATGATCTAGTAAGATTCGGCGGCAGTATTTTTAGAACTAAAGTTTCTCACACTAGTCTGTCAGCATTCGAAGAAGCAAAATTTGATATGGAATTGCCAGGCTTTAACTTTGAGAGCAACTGGAATGAAACAACAGAATATCAAATAGGTGACGTTGTAAGATACAGAGGCACATTGTGGTATGCTGTTAGTAGGAATACAGGATCAGATCCATATTATGGTCCTGGTGACAGTAGTGATCCTTGGCTAGAATTAAGTTATTCTTACGCATTTCAAGGCGAGTGGACTACAGACGGAGTTTATCGTCCAGGAGATATAGTACAACGAGGGGGCAATCTTTACATTGCTCTTGTTGATATTAACGGTTCAGGATATGACGGCAGTACACTTGATCTATTTTCAGATAATAACTTATGGGAATTACTATCCCCGGGAAACAAATGGGAAGCAAACTGGAAGGCAGATACAGAATACGAGTTAAATGATGTTGTATTCTTTTTAGGAACTGCTTATTATTGCACATTCCCACATGTTGCTAGTAATTTAAACTTTCCTGGCGACAACGGAGAAGATGAAAATTATTGGGAAATCTTAATTGAATCAGCAACTCCTGCAGGATTACAAGAACGCGGCGATCTGTTAACGTACAATCTCTCTAGGACAATAACCGGCGACGGCAGCACAGTGGGTGCAACAAGAGTGCCCATAGGTAACACTGCTGAAGTCTTATCAGTAGACTCAGACGAAAACGTTTTTTGGAGAAACTACATCAATGACGCTGAAGTTATATATGTAGCAACAAACGGCATTGATGCTCCAG
>Ga0181582_10000471_pt1 | contig 28440 bp, 20 predicted proteins | sample 071ome_32_FD_132438 | JGI IMG/M metagenome (GOLD analysis project Ga0181582, IMG submission 132438) | Coastal salt marsh microbial communities from the Groves Creek Marsh, Skidaway Island, Georgia - 071405AT metaG (megahit assembly) | ecosystem: Environmental > Aquatic > Marine > Intertidal...
ATGGACGCAGGGTTGGGCCTTCTTTGCCTGGGAGATGGCGCGGGCCATTGGAAGGTTCTATCCCCCAGCGAGAGCGGCCTGCGGATCCTGGGTGAGCAAAGAGGCGCTGCCACAGCAGATTGGAATCAGGACGGGCGATTGGATCTAGTCGTCGGACAAAACAACGGCCAGACCATGCTTCTGACCAATCGCCAGGCAGCCCAGGGACACCGAATACGCTTCCAAGGATCCTCAAACAATGAATGGGGTATTGGAGTCCAATGGCGACTGGTGGGGGACAGCGGCAGGACCGGACCTTGGCAGGCGATCCATGCAGGGTCCAGCTATGGATCACAAAATGGCAGCTTACAGGTCGCTCCCAGGCTTCCTGGGATGAACAGGCTGGAAGTCCTCTGGCCCGGCGGAGCACGCTCCCAACACTCGCTTGAGGGCTTGCAAAGTACTCAACGCATTCAACAACCATGACCCATGATCTTCAATGTCTGTTAACAGTGCGCTTCGAGAACCACACCGCTGTCACTGAGAGATAAATTTTTTGTTTGCGAGCCCCCTAGAAAATGTAAGATGGCCGCCCGCGCCGGAGGGCGCACATCATTCCATAGAAGAGATATGCAAGCTGTAGGTGCCATACCGAAAAAGAAGGAGGTTGCCATCGTGGAACACCCTCAACCTTCCCTTGGTCGTGACGATGAGGCTCTGGTCAAAAGCCTTGAAGTAGGCATCTGTGGGACCGACCGCGAGATCTGCACCTTTGTCTACGGCGATCCGCCTGCTGACTCAGACTACCTTGTCCTTGGCCATGAATCGCTTGGGGTGATCACCGAGGTTGGAAACAAAGTAGAAGGGCTCAAGCCTGGAGATCTGGTGGTTCCCTCAGTTCGACGCCCTTGCCGCGAACCGCACTGCGCTCCTTGTCAGGCGGACTTGCAGGACTTTTGCGCCACGGGTGATTTTGTCGAAAGAGGCATCAAGATGTCCCACGGTTTCATGACCGAATTTTACACGGAACGGGAAAAATATCTCCATGTTGTGCCACCTTCTCTCCGCGATGTCGCCGTGCTGGTGGAGCCCTTGACCATTGCCGAAAAGGCCATGGCTCAAGTTTGGCCCATCCAAACCAGGCTTCCTTGGGTCAAGCACCATCATGAGAATGGCAAGCCCAGTGGAAGGGGCCTCAATGCGGTGGTGTTGGGAGCCGGGCCAGTGGGGATCCTGGGGGCCATGAAACTCAAAGCCGAAGGGTTCAACACGTTCGTCTACTCAAGAAGCCAGGCGCCCAATCCCAAGGCCAGCCTGGTGGAATCTCTCGGCATTCCCTACATCTCTGCGCTGGATACCCCTCTGGAGGCGCTGGCGGAGCGGGTCGGCAGCATCGATCTCGTCTACGAGGCGGTGGGTGTTTCATCCATTGCCTACAAGGTCTTGTCGATTCTGGGGCTCAATGGCATTTATGTCTTCACCGGGATACCCGCCCCCAAGGCCCCCATCGAAGTCGATGCTGATCTGATCATGCGCAACGTTGTCCTCAAGAATCAGGTGGTCGTTGGCACGGTCAATGCAGACGGGCAAGCCTTTCGTTCTGCCATCTCGGATCTGGGTGTTTTCATGGAAAAGTGGCCAGAAGCCCTGAAATCCCTCATCAGTCGGCGCTGCACCATCGACCAAAGCAGGGAACTGCTTCTGGACAAGGCAACTGGCATCAAAAATGTCGTTCGCTTTGCGTCGGCCTAAAGGTCCCTTTCGCGTTCCGGATGCTGCTCTTGGCACGGCCCAAAGTATCACCCGGAATTCCTTTTTGACACTCCGCTCTCAAATTGGCATCTTGGCGGGCCGTTGAACGTTCATTCAATCGGTAGGCAGCGGCATGCCAACAGACGTTTATTTTGCCGAAGTAATTGAGGATCAATTTATTATATGGAAACGACCGAAGCATCGAATACATTTGGCGGCAATCTCCTGGTCGCACAATCTGGAGGCCCTACCGCTGTCATCAACTCCAGCGTGGCAGGAGTCATCCAAGAGGCAGGCCGCCACGAGGACATTGAGGAAATTTACGGAGGTCTCAACGGTATTTATGGCATTCTCAATGAGGAGCTTATCGATATCAACGAAGAGAAAGCCAAGTCCATCGAAGCGCTGAAGCACACGCCAGCAGCTGCCCTGGGTACCTGCCGATACAAAATCAATTTCAAAACAGATCCCGATCAGGCGGCCAAGGACATGGATCGCCTGTTCGAAGTCTTTGAGGCACACAACATTCGCTTTTTCTTTTACGCGGGTGGAAACGATTCTCAAGACACCTCGCATAAAATTCACGAAGAGGCGATCAAACGGGGATATGCGTTGAGGGTCATTGGCGTGCCCAAGACCATTGACAACGATCTTCCACATACCGATCACTGTCCGGGGTATGGATCCGTCGTAAAATACAATGCGGCAACCGTCATGGAGGTGGGAGCCGATGTTGGCAGCATGGCCACGGATGATGGCTCTTGCTGTATCGTTGAGGTCATGGGCCGTGCAGCTGGCTGGATTGCGGCGGGTACGGTCGCTGCCAAGCGCGAAGAAGACGATGCGCCTCACATCATTCTCCTCCCGGAAATCCGTCTCAATGAAGAAACCTTTCTGGCGAAGGTGAAGGAAACGGTCGATCGCATCGGTTACTGTGTGGTCGTAGCCGGTGAGGGGGTCAAAAATGCGGCGGGCGAGGAAATCGGGGCCGATAAAACCCGACTGGACGCTTTCGGACACCCCGTCCTCTCGGGCGCAGCCGATGCCCTGAAAGATTTGGTTCAGGCAAAGCTGAATTTAAAAACCCGCACCGTGAAGCTCGGCTACGCGCAGAGAGCCGCAGCCCACTACGCGAGTGCCATCGACTCGGAAGAAGCGCATGCATGCGGGGTGGCCGCAGTCAAAGCAGCCATGGAGGGCAAAAGCGGAATGATGGTAAAATTGGTTCGACTCCAGAATGAACCTTATCAATGGGGCACCGCATTACAGCCTTTGGAAGACATCGCCAATGTGGAACATTTCATTCCGAGAGCATGGATCACTCCTGACGGGATGATGCCCAATGAAAACTTCATCAAGTACGTGGCGCCACTGATCCAAGGGGAAAATCCAGTCCCTACCGAAGGAGGACTACCCGTCTTCGCCAAATTGGAGAAAGTCAAAGTAGAGAAAAAACTCGCAGAGCGAACCCTTTGATTCTTTCAGCAGCCTCCGAAGGAGGTTGATGTCTTTTGGAAACACCTCGTAGCCCTCGAGCAGGGCTGCGGGGTGTTTGATTATCCAAAGACGATCAGCAGTAGCAGTACGCCTACCGCAATCCGATAAACACCGAAGGAGCGGAAGCTGTGAGACTGCACGTAACCCAAAAGCCATTTGACGGCCATGAAGGAGACGATCCCGGAAACCACAGCACCCCATGCCACCATTGCCCAATCTTCGGCGACACCCTCGTTCAGGGGTGTCTTGAGAGCCTTCCATATTTTATAGCAACCCGCTGCGAGCATCGTGGGGATCCCCACCAAAAAGCTGAATTCGGTGGCTCTAGGTCGACTCAGACCCATTAGAAGTGCGATCAGGATCGTGGTCCCCGATCGAGAGGCTCCGGGAAACACTGCTGCGATCAGTTGCCCAAGGCCTACCATCACAGCGATACGCCATGTGATTTCCTCTTGGGCCGTACGCCCTCGGAGCCAAGCCTCAACCCCAATGAAGAGGATCCCCCCGATCAAGAGTGCCAGGGCGATGGGTAGGGGATGATCGGGGAGGGTAAAACCATTTTTTTCCAGCAGCAATCCTCCCACCCCGGTAATGACAAAAGCAAGGAGCACCTGTCCCAGGAAAATCTGGGTCGAACGCTCTCTCCAATGGATCATGCAGTCGGAAATGCGATGCCAGAACAGGGGGATCACCGCCAGCACTGCACCGGATTGTATCACAATGTTGAAAAGATCCGATTGCGGTTCGATCCACCTTCCAAAGAGCTGTTGGGTCAACAACAGGTGACCGGTAGATGAAACCGGCAGAAACTCTGTGATACCCTCAACGATTCCCAAGATCAGGATGTCCACCCATTCAGGCATGGGTGTATTGAGGGCCAAAGCTGGATTATCTCAAGGATAATCCCAAAGCTTTTGAAACCAACCCAAGCTGGCCTAGGGTGGTGTTATCTGTACAATGTCACCATGAGTCAGGGGGACTTATTTGGAGGATCCGCCTCCTCGCCATCCAAGCCCGCCATGGCGGTCAAACACCCGGTGGAACAGAGCGGGAAAACCAGTCCACTGGCGGCCCGAATGCGTCCTTCCACATTGGAGGATTATGTGGGTCAGGAACACATCATGGCTCCTGGAAAGCTGCTCCGACGGTCCATCGAAGCCGACCGTATCCAATCACTCATTCTCTATGGTCCACCCGGAACTGGCAAAACGACTCTGGCTCAAATCATTGCCCACCACACCCAGTCCCATTTTGAACGACTCAGTGGGGTCGAGTCGAACGTGGCGGAAATGCGCCGCACCCTGGCCACCGCCACACAGCGGCTTGCAGCAACCGGTCAATCCACACTTCTCTTCGTGGACGAAATCCATCGGTTCAACAAATCACAACAGGATGTGCTCCTTCCCGATGTCGAAAGCGGCGTCATTCAGCTCATTGGGGCAACAACGCACAACCCTTTTTTCTTTGTCAATGCACCGCTTGTTTCCCGTTCACAAATCTTCGAACTGCGACCATTGGATGCCGAGTGCTTGAAGCGACTTTTGAAACGTGCCCTCGAAGATATGGAGCGAGGCCTGGGAACTCTTCCACTCAGGGTCGCACCCGCTGCATTAGATCATTTGGCCCACATTGCCGATGGGGATGCCAGAAAAGCTCTCAATGCCCTGGAGATCGCTGCCACGACCACAGATCCGCATGAGGATGGGCATATCCACATCAGTCTGGAAGTCATGGAGGCATGCATTCAGAAAAAAGCGGTGGTCTATGATGGGGATGGAGATGCTCACTACGACACCATCTCGGCATTCATCAAGTCCATGCGCGGAGGAGATCCAGATGCCGCACTGTATTGGCTGGCCAAGATGATTCATGCGGGAGAGGACCCTCGTTTCATTACTCGGCGCATCATGATCTGCGCAGCTGAAGATGTCGGCCTTGCCGACCCCATGGCTTTGGTACTGGCTCAGGCAGCTCATCAAACCGTCGAGGTGATTGGCTGGCCTGAGGCGCGTATTCCCATTGCCGAAGCCGTGATCTATATCAGCGGCGCGCCCAAGAGTAACAGTGCGATGAAAGCCATCGACCTGGCTCTGCTGGATGTCCAATCTGGTGAGACCTTGCCCGTTCCGATGCATCTGAGAGATGGTCACTATGCAGGGGCCGAAAAACTCGGACATGGCAAGGGCTACCGTTACGCCCATGACTTTCCTGAGCATTTTGTGGCTCAGGATTACCTTGGAAGCGAAAAGACCTATTATGAGCCGACAGAACAAGGCGTGGAGCGAAAACTCAAGGAGCGCATTCTGACCTGGAGGGAAGCATTTCGCTCACAGAAACCATCGGTAAAGCACCCATCCCCATCTCCTCCCCATTGAAGCCTGATTGGAAAGACAGATTGGATCGCGCTTTTGATCAGCTCAGGCAATGGTCGCTGATTTGGGGGTATTCTCTGCTTCCACGCACCCTGAATCTGGAGTTTCTGCCTGAAGATTCGCCCGATCTGGGCCAATGCCAATGGGACATCCAAACCATCAGGCTCAACCCCAAGTTACTCTTACCGGAACATGAAGACCTGCTGCTTGAAACGCTATGCCATGAGGCCGCGCACTGGATGGCCTTTCGGCGCCATGGCCTGGGGATTGACCCTCACGGCCCTGAGTGGCAGGGGTTCATGCGTCAAGCCGGCTATGAACCCCGTGCAAGCCTCGCTACCGATTCGATGATGAAAAGCTTCGACCCACCATCGAGGCCTACTTTGAACTGAATTGCGATTCCTTGTCCTTGAAAAGCACATTGAAGGATGTCAAGGAGCCATAGCATCTTGAAATGTATTGCTGCAGTTCGACCTTGTCGGCATCCGTCAAAACAGCATGGGAGTTGATCTTTTGCTCCAATACGCGCAACTGGTTGCGAATACCAACGATTTTATGGAAAAAGACCTCCAGTGGGACTTCCTTGCTCTGGAGCTCTGATTTCCCCGGGATCAGTTCCATGTGCCCTCCGTGCCACTTGACCCCCAATTCCTGAGTTGAGGTCTCCATGGTTTGGGCCATGCTTCGATCCACCGCTGCTCGAGCAATACGATCGATCAGTTCCTCGAGGGGGATTTCCAAACCGGAAAGCTCAGCAGTGGCCTTGAGTGGATGCAATTCGGTGAACTGAGGATTCACGGACTTGAGACCATCCCCAAATTGGATATCCGCAGCGTTTTCTGAGAGAGCGACTACTTTTCCCGTGCCGTAGTCCGGGTGCCGGACCTCCATCCCAATGGCCATTGTTTCGACTTTCATGAGCGTTGGATGCCATCATGCCGACGAGATCATGGAGACGCCTAGGAAAAAGAACGACCCTTGATCAGAACGCATTCATGGATCATCTTCCCATCGTCCATGGCAGTCAGATCCAAAAGCATGATTCGAATCGTTGGGGCCAGGGAACACAACCTGAAGAACCTTTCAGTGGATGTTCCAAGTGGAAAGTTTGTGGTCATTACCGGGGTCAGCGGTTCAGGCAAGAGCACGTTGGCTTTCGACATCATTTTTTCTGAAGGGCAACGCCGATTTCTCGATTCGATGAATGCCTATGCGCGACAATTTGTTGAGCCCCTGGAGCGTCCGGACATCGATCGAATCGAAGGACTGCCACCCACCGTGAGCATCGAACAGCGCAACTCTCAGGGGGGTGGCAAGAGTACCGTGGGTACGGTGACTGAGATCCACCAGTTCCTGCGCCTTCTCTTCGCCCGGCTTGGGACTCCTTACTGCCTCGATTGCGACCTCCCGACCTCGGGTCAGACACCGGATGCCATTACTCGCTCATTGAAAAGAGCGACCCGTGACCGGGGAGCACTCAGACTTCTGGCACCGGTGATCCGAAACAGAAAAGGATTCCACTCCGATATTGCCACCTGGGCTCAGCAGCATGGTTACCTCAGGCTCAGGGCAGATGGCCAGTGGTATGCCAGTGATGAGCCTTTTCGCCTCAGCCGTTATCAGGAGCACGATGTCGAGGTCGAAATTGGCCAAATAACATCCAGCAGGCAAGCCACCGCTGCGTGTCAATCAGTAGTCGAGGAAACCTTGCGTGTCGGCAAGGGTCTTCTTTTGGCTCTGGATGAACAGGGCAATGGCTCCATGCATGGCACGCGACAGGCATGCCAAGGGTGTGGCTATTCCATGCCCCCGTTGGATCCCAAACTTTTTTCGTATCATTCGGCTCGAGGCTGGTGCGAAACGTGTCGAGGATTTGGAGAATTGTTCCATATTCCGGACGTCGATCGAGGAGCCAGGGCTGACGCCATTGAAGAATCCTGGTTCCAATGGCAAGAGGGTAAACGGGAACGTTGCCCGGATTGTGATGGTGCACGCCTCAACCCCTTGGCACGCTCGGTGCGTCTGAACCTCGACGGCTTCCCGAACTCGCTGACAGGGCCCCGAGGCCATGATTTCAAGAATCACCCACCTACCATCGATACTTTTTCAGCGATGACGGTTCGAGAGGCTCTCGAACTCTTTGAAGCGACTCGCCTCAAAGGACGAGAAAAGGAAATCGCCAGGGACATCCTTCCCGAAATCAGGGAACGCCTTTTCTTTCTCCAGGAGGTCGGGCTCGATTATCTTCAACTTGGAAGGAGCGTGACCACCCTTTCTGGTGGAGAAAACCAGCGCATCCGTTTGGCCGCGCAATTGGGTTCCACCCTTTCAGGGGTGCTTTACGTCCTGGATGAGCCCACCATCGGGTTGCATGCGCGCGACAATGTTCATTTGCTTCGAACCCTCAAAAGGCTCCAACAGCGGGGCAACTCGCTCATCGTGGTGGAACATGATGAAGACACCATGAGAGAGGCAGACCACGTCATTGACCTGGGCCCCGGAGCGGGTGTCCACGGCGGAAGAATAATTGCCACCGGGACGCTGAATCAGCTTTGCCGCAACAAGGCATCGCTGACCGGACAGGCGCTACGGCAAAAACGCACTTATCCTTTGTCGGGTTGCAGGAGGCCGGTTGAAGGCCTCGAACTGGGTGCTGATCTGAGCAAAAGAAAAAAACGTTCCTCGAAGCGAAAAACCTCAAAAACACCGGCTCTCACACTTCTCGGAGCCGGTGTTCATAATCTCAAGAAGTTGACTGTTTCCTTCCCCAAAGAACGCCTCACGCTGGTCACCGGTGTCAGTGGATCCGGCAAGAGCACGCTGATCCGCGAATGCCTCACACCTCTGGCAAAAGCGTGGGTGGCAAAAAAGAAACCAGATGGATGCAGTGCCATGCATCTCGAGGGCATGGAAGGATTCGGATCGGTTCTTGAGGTGGATCAAACACCCATTGGGCGCACCCCGCGCTCAACGCCAGGAACCTACGTTGGCTTCTTTGATGACATTCGAAAGTTGTTTGCTCAAACCTCCGATGCTCGGATGAGGGGATATCTTCCAGGTCGTTTTTCCTTCAACAGCAAAAGTGGTCGATGCCCTGCCTGTGAAGGCATGGGGGCCATCAAAATGGAAATGAACTTTCTACCGACTACCTACACGCAATGTGAAACCTGCCAAGGTAGTCGATTCAATCCACAAACCCTGGATGTGCGATACAAGGGTAAAAACATTGCAGAGGTCATGCGCTTGAGCGTCGCCGAAGCGCTTCCCTTTTTTGAAGCTGTGCCAAAAATTCGGCGCGCCTTGGAGGCACTGCGCGACACAGGTTTGGACTATCTCAAACTCGGACAGACCAGTCCGACCCTCAGCGGTGGTGAAGCCCAAAGACTCAAATTGGTTACCCACCTCTTGAGCGGGCTCAAACCTGACCGAGACAGTCTGCGATCGGCCAGGACACAGAAACTCTTCATCCTGGAAGAACCCACCATCGGGCTTCACCATGTGGATGTCATGCGCCTGGCACAAGTCCTTCACCGACTGGTCGACGGAGGCCATACAGTGATCGTGATCGAACATCAATTGGATCTGATTGCAGAAGCAGACTGGGTCATTGATCTGGGCCCGGAAGGCGGAGAGGCTGGAGGACAATTGGTCGCTTGCGGTACTCCGGAGGCCATTGCCGCACACCCCGAAAGCCATACCGGCACGTTCCTCAAAAAGCTTCTCTAGGAGTGGTTTTTAACGGTTGAAAAAAGCTTTTGTCGCGTCAACAAAGTCCTTAGGTTATGGGGCCTTATGGAAAAAACTGTGGTATTACTCAAACCGGACTGTGTTCAGAAAGGCCTGATGGGCGAGGTTTTAAAGCGATTCGAGGCACAAGGGTTTCGGCTGGTCGGTTGCAAAATGATGCAGCTGGATGATGCCATTCTCAAAGACCACTACGCCCATTTGGTTGAACTACCGTTCTTTCCTGAAATCCTCGGCTTCATGCAGAGCTCACCGATCATGGCGCTGGCTCTGGAGGGAGAGGGCATCATCCAGAAGGTGAGGGATTTCATTGGCCCAACCGATTCCACCAAGGCAGAAAAAGGTACCGTTCGAGGCGATCTCGGAGAGGACAAAATGCGCAATGTTGTACACGCATCCGACTCCAGTGAGTCCGCTCAAGCCGAATTGAGTCGGTTTTTCCGCCCGGGTGAGTTGCTTGACTGAAGTTCCCAGATCAAACTCGAGAACACTTTAAAAAAAGTCGTGCGCCGTCTATGGCACGCGCCTTTTTTGCTGCGAGATCGTTTAAATGATTTTTCAAGGCACTTGCGGACCCTCAAGCTCCGGACCCTCAAGCTCCGCAGACATGACCTCGTCCAATGACACACCCATGAGCTCTGCATAGGCTTTTTTGGGATCGTAATCCTCGGGAAGTTGAAGCCTCGTCCGGAGTTGATTGGCAAGCAACTCATTAAGGCCTTCGTCTGGATCCAGAAGGCGCACCAGAAGTTCAGCCTTCATTTCATCGGTGGTCGGCAACTTGATACGCACAATCTGGCTATCGGTGATCTGGTCATAGTAGCGCTGACGCATCTTGCGGGCAAGGAGTTCACCCGCCATGGCCTTTTGCTCCTGGCCCATGGCAAGATCAAGAAAGGAACGCTCCAGAAAACCCATGAGCATGGCCTTGAGGCGATCTTGGGAGGTACTCCCGAATTCCTCCTCTACTCGAGCAAAAACATATTCCTCCAGACTGGTCGTGATCGAATCAGGATACCTCTCACGCACGTAATCATACCACTTTTGAGCTTCGACCATGCGATTGTGGGTGTAGAGGAAATACACAGCGGTACGGAGGAAATTTTTATGAGCCGTACCGATATTCTGGAAGTATTGCTCTTCCTCAGCCTGCATTTCCTCGTACGCTCGATTGGTGGTTTCTACCACATCAAGGTTGGGCCCATACTCGAAGGCTTTGGCAAAATTGCCCGGATCTTCCGGAACAGCAATGGGAAACTCAATCATGCGTCCTCGCATAAAGGCCAATTGCATGCTTTGAAAAATCACACGCCGGAGCTGAATCATGTCCTTTTCCCTGACTGAAACTTTCAGTCCCAGATAGGCCCAGTAAATGGCATGAGCTTCCGGCAAACGCCACTCAAAAGGTCCGAATTCCTCATCCACCTGGCGCATTACCGCTGGATCCATTTTAAACGTTTCACGGATGGCCACGACCTTGGCCTCGTCTTCCGGGGTTTGCGGATTGAGCAGTAATTCGTAATTGGGCACTCCATTCTCCAGCAGCGGATCCCAGATGTCCGCCCATTCTGCCTTGTAAAGCATGTTGGCATCATCCAGGTTCGCACCCATTTTATGCTGAAAATGCCATGCAAGCTCACGATAGATGAGTGTTTCCTGAGGATTGTATTGCAGACCGTAGTCTCTCAATAATTCGATCCCTCTCTGGACCCACAGCCATCGATCGGCATGATCCGGGAACTTGACAGAGATGTTGTACGACAAGTTCCAGGCTTGATTGACCCACACCGAGACAAAATGAGGCTGCAATTTGGTGATCCAATCAGCCAGTTGAACCATTTCAAAATACTTTCCGTCTTCCTGTAACTGAGTCGCGCGGACCCAGAGCATGTTGGAAATCAAACCTCGAAACCCTCCCAGGGCGACGGTCGTAAAGGCAAGGATGGGCGGAGCATTTTCCAAGGGCTGCAATCGGGTGAGCCCCATTTCGTGACGAGCACGGTTCATCCCCTCCTGCACCTTGCCCACACAAACGAAAGCCACGACCAGCAAGCAGGTCATCACGTATCGGCCAGTGGTTCCTGTAAATAGCTTCATTGATTGCTTTGAGCCGTTGCCAGTTCCACTTTGTAAAAAGCCCAAATACCGAAGGCAGCGAAAAGCCCCCCCATGACCATGACAATTTGAACGACCGCCTGCATGACCATGCCGGTAGTGACACTTCGCCCCGTGCTCAGAAAGCTGATGGGAGAGAAGTCTTTGACCAGATTGATCACGCTCAAAAGTGCCTTGGAGGTGGTGATAGCAATCTGATCGAGCGAGGAGGATTGATCCTTTTGTCCGGTTTCATGATTGATCCCGCTGATGCCACCTTGCTCAATCACCTGACTCAATGTCCCACCACTGAATCCTACAATGAGGAGGGCTATGGAGACGAAGGCAGCCACAGGGAAGGAGAGGAAACTCGAAGCAGCCAGGCCGATGGCTGCAAGAAAGGCCATCCAACATAAAATCACCAGCATCCCTCTGATGAAATTCCAAGCAAAGCCACCTTGTCGGTAGAGGGCTTCCATCCCATCCTCAAGTGCAAAGAAAAGAGGTATCTGGCTGCCATTGGTTAGATCCACAATAAGATTTCCATCGTTATCCACCAGATTCGGGGGGATTTCAAATTCGATCGGCGCCTCAGGCGAGATGTCCATTTGTCGGCGCATGCGTTGTGGGGTTTCCGGTGGCCCCAGCTCCCAAAGGACATCGTAAGTCGAGGTATCGTAAGGTCGGCTTGTAAAGAACTTCACCCGTAAAAACATGGGCTGGTCTTGAACGGCTTCGGGGGAAGCAATGGGAATCACCCAACGCCGAACATAACCGGGCCTCACAATTTGCTGCATGGCGTCCACCTGTTCAGCGATTTTTCGACGTACGTCCGCCGGGTCCATCTGCTGCAGATTCGCATTCTCTTCCAAACGCTGTTGGTAAAGCTCCTCGGCATAAGCTGTGGTGTCGGGGTATTCAGGGAGAGCCGATGCTCGAGCCACAAAAATTTCATTTTTCAACAATTGCTGCTGTAGCTCCGAAAGCTTTCCAGCGCGCATGAGCGTGATCCCATAAACAGCGGTGGATGAAACAGCCAGCAAAAGAGCATTGATCAGGATGATTCCAAACCACTTCCCAAGCCATATCTTCCACCTGGGGATTGGCTTGACTGTTAAAAGCTGCATCTGGGATTCCTGGATTTCACGAGCCAGACTCCCGCAAGCCATCCATAATGTGGCGAATCCAAGCAGAAAAGTAATGGTACTCAAGGTATAGGTCAGCAAGATTTGCGTGAATCCCTGAGCTGAACCATCGTGTTTGATCATCAACGGCAAAACGACCACCGATGCTAGAAGCAGGCCACTCAGCACCAGGACCACCCGATAGCGAACGGCAGCCTTGAGCGTCAACCATACGATGGCACTGAACCCTTGCATGTCAGGACTGGGGTTTGGAAGAATCCGGTGAGTCGTCCAGCAGGGATGACAACTTGTCGTTGGCCTCATCCAATTTTTGCTGCGCCTGCTCGATACCAGCGGACTCGGTAGTTTTGGGCGCCGAACCCTGCCCCTGAGCCAACTGGTCCAACTTGGAATGGTCCACCTGATCCTTGGAAGGTGTCTGTACGGGGGTGGCTGCGAACCTCTTGTTTTCGGCCACAGTCAGTCGATCCAACATCTTGTCTTGAGAAGGATGCTCCTCCTTCTCATCGGCTCTGAGGTAGTCGGCAACACCTCCAGCCACCGCGCCCGAGGTCGTGGTTTCTTCAGCTCGTGCTCGCTCGACCACACCCAGAAAATAGCTCTCCAGATTCTGCGTTGGATTGTCTACCGATACGGCATCTTCCCGCACCTCCGATCGAATGATCTCCAACACGCGGGACATGGTTTCACGCTTCAGAACGGGAGTGGTGATTCGTGTGACATCCGGGGTCGTCAACAATTCCTGTAACGTACCTTTCGCCTGAATACGACCTCCATAGTAAATCACCACACGATCGCAAACATCTTCCACATCCGAAAGCAAGTGGCTGCTGAGGATGACTGTCTTACCGCGTTTGGCCAGAGCCACAATCAAATCCTTGATTTCACGACAGCCGATGGGGTCCAAACCCGCCGTGGGCTCGTCCAGGATCACCAGATCAGGATCATTGATCAGCGCCTGAGCCAGTCCGATACGGCGTTGCATGCCCTTGGAAAACTCGCCTACCTGTCGGTTGCGAGCATTGTTCAGCCCCACCATTTCAATCAGCTGGTCAGCGCGCTTGCGGCGTTCCACTGGGTTCAAATTGAACAAATTGCCAAAGAAGTCGAGCGTCTCCTGGGAGTTCAAGTAACGATAGAGATAAGATTCCTCTGGAAGGTAACCAATGCGTGACTTGGTTGCCACATGGCGAGGTGAATGACCGAATACTTCGATGTGACCACGCGTTGGATAAAGCAGACCCAGAAGCATTTTGATGGTCGTGGATTTACCGGAACCATTGGGCCCCAGCAAACCAAACACCTCTCCACGTTTGACTTCAAAATCAACATTGTTGACGGCCTTGGCCTTGGGGCGTCCCCAAAAGTCCTTGAAAACCTTCGTCAGACCTTGGACAGAGATGACCACATCTCCCTGGTTTTGAACTTCTGAACTCGTTGATTGTTCCGCAAGTGCACTCACCATTTTGTCTTTCTCATTCAAATCACCTTTTACGCTTCACCTTCATCAGACGGGCTGGGCAGCCGGCTTGGCGGATGCATCTGCAGCTTCAGAGCCTTCCTCCAAAGCAGGCTGCTGAAACGGTTCCAGCTCTTCACCCGCTCGCACCAACCTGAAACTGTTGAAGACCACCAGTAAGGATCCGGCAACATGCAGCACGGCGGCAAGAATAGGGTTGATGTAGGCCATGGCTGCCAGAACGAAGCCACCAATAACAAAAAGGACTCCAAAGAGGAAATTCTGATTGATGACCGATCGAGTCTGCCTCGAGAGGCGAATCAAGAAGGGCAATCGACGAAGATCATTGTTCATCAGAGCAATGGTCGCACTGTGGATGGCAACCTCACTGCCGGCGGCTCCCATGGCGATACCAAGATCTCCTGCGGCAAGAGCGGGGGCATCATTGACACCATCACCTACCACAGCGACCCGATATCCCTTGGCCTTCATTTTGTGCACGTATTCCACCTTGTTCTGCGGAAGACATTCGGCGACCACCTCTTCGCAACCGATTTCCTTGGCCACACGGGCGGCCACTGGCTGCCGATCGCCTGAAACCATGGCAATCCGGCGGATGTCTGAATCCATCAGCCCTCCGAGAGACTCCTTGGCTTCATGACGCGTTTGGTCCTGAAGACCAATCCATCCGATAAATTGTCCATTTCTGGCCACGTAAAGAAGGCTGTATCCCTCGGCTTCACTTAAGTCCACCGAACTCATGAAGGAGTCCTCCAGGCCATTGTCTTTGAGCCAGTTGGCTCTGCCCACGATCATGTCGCCACCGTCGACCTTGGCCGTGATGCCTTTTCCAGCCGTTTCATTAAAGTCCTGCGGCTCGCTGAGGGACAGCCCTGCCTCGTTGGCGAGCTGGGACAATGCCTTGGCCGTCGGATGATTGCTGTATTTCTCAGCCGATGCCGCCAGGTGCAGTAACTCAGCAGGCTTGACTCCCTCTTGCGGTGCAAGACGGCTGACCGCCAGTTTGCCGGTGGTCAGGGTGCCGGTCTTGTCAAAAATGAAGGCATTGATCTTGGCTGAAAGTTCAATATCCGCCACATTCTTGATCAAGATACCCAGACGGGCTGCGGAGGAAAGGGCCGCCACCATGGCGGTGGGGGTGGCCAGAATAAAGGCGCAAGGACAGGCAATGATGAAAACGGTGATCACACGACTGAGATCCTGAGTAAATCCCCACACCAAGGCACCTACCAGGAGAACCAGTGGTGTGTAGAAACCCATGTATTGATCAACAATACGCATGATGGGCAGTTTGGTTTTCTCTGCTGCCAGGATGAGGTCATGAACACGCCCAAGGGTCGTTTCGGCATCGGCTCTGGTGACTTCTACCTCCAGCACACCCGTAAGGTTCTGCGTGCCTGCAAAAACCTCATCACCCGTCTTTTTGTCCACAGGAAGGGATTCACCCGTAATATTGGCCTGGTTGATGGATGCCTGTCCGGTCACGATCACCCCGTCAGCAGCGACGTTGTCCCCGGGGCGGATGCGAATGACATCACCCACCTTCAGATCCTTTACTTCGACCTCCTGCTCCTTGCCGTCTTTCAGGCGTCTTGCCTTGGTTGGAGTCAACTTCACGAGTGATTCAATAGAGGCCCGAGCACCTTCGGCAGTACGTGTCTCAATGATCTCTCCCAGAAGCATGAAAAAGGCAACCAGACCGGATTCTTGGTATTCCCCGGAAGCAAAGGAAGCCAGGACAGCAAGTGCAACCAACTCATTCGTGCTGAGTCGGCCTTTCCTCAGGTCCTTGATGGCAGTCCAAACGATGGGATATCCTAGAAGCAAGGCTCCTATCATCGCATTCACATCGCCTACCACTTTTCCATTATCGAAAAAGTAGTGAATGATGAAGGAATTGATAATGAAAAGCAGACCGATGAGGATTTGATTGAGGCGGATCTCGGTGTGTTCGTGATCGTGCCCACAACCTTCGCAATGATCATGATCATCATGATGGTGATGATGGTGGTCACCTTTCTGGCTGAGAAGGGAAGTTACTTGCATAGGAATTAAGCTCTAAATTTAGAAAAAAGTTTTTGGCAATACTGGATATCCAATACTAATTGGCACCCTCGTCATTATTGGAGCCGCCGCCCGTTAAAGTGGGCTCACGGTTGAGTTGCAATCTGAGTTCCTGCGTTTGGCCTGGGGCCACGCGAGGCAACAACCATGTATCATTGGCCTGGGTGAGGATGCGTCCCATGCGCTCGATGAGGAGTCGGCTTCGAAAAAACTGAGGGTTGGCTTCGTAGTGCGGCTTGAGTTGCTCAAACACTTTGGCATCTGCAATCACTCGACTGGTAATCAAATTGCTACGAGACATACCTTGATTGATGATCGCTTGAGCTTCGCCTTGAGCTCGACGAAGGGTTTGCGCTGCGTCGCCTTCAGCTTCATTGCGCATCTGACTCACTGCCTGCTCGGTTTGAGTAACCTGGTCAAAGGCCTCTTTGACGAACATGGGAGGAAAGGTTTGTACATCCAAGGATTGGAGCCTTATCCCCAACTGAGCTTTTTGGATATTACTCAAAAAACGTAGACGCACGCGGTCCTTGAACCCTACTCGGTGGCGATACAAAGCATCATCCGCTGTCGTTTGGGCCGCCGCAAAGAGGAGTGCGTTGTTGAGCGCATTGCGAAGCAAATCTTCCACATCCAAGAAATCGAATTTGAACGCTACTGGATCACTGATCAAATATTTTGCGTCTGCTCGTGCGTGAATAATATTTTCATCTGAAGTAATAGCATAACCATCCACACCAGGCCTCAATGAAGAGGTGGCGTAGGGTAGTTGACCTGAAATTTCCATCTCCGGAGTTACGGCATACCAGCAATTGGTGGCTACCACGCTACGGGTTTCTCCAATGGGTATTTTGACTATTTCACCAATGGGGCTTGGTGGCGACCAATGCAGCCCTTGCTGCAAAATGCGATCTTCACCTGTGCCAACCGGCTTTCCGAATCGCAATTTCACGGCTACTTCGTTGGGTTCAACAGTAAAAAACCCCGAACCCAAAAAGATAACAACCAACCCGATCATCAGTCCTTGGATGATCTTAAAGCTACTCGAGAGGGCATCGGCCAGCGCCAGGGTGGTCGAATCCTCCACGGGGCGTACCGGTGCCAAAGTTTCTTCTTTGGGCTGCATGGCTTGCGACTCAATCTTCTCTGGTAAATCCGGCAAATCTTTATTTTTGGAATCGCTCATGAGACCTTATTTAAAATCAATGATCGGGAGTTGCATTAGAGGAGTGTCCTGGCTACTTATTCCGATTACGCCCAGTGAGCTCTCCAACACCCTCGCGGAACAAATTAAATGGAGGCGTGCTGGGGTCCGCCACAATAGTGGTTTTCTCCTTGGTCGCTGCCTCAAGAGCTTCGAGCCCCAATAGCAATTCAGCTAACTCAGGGTTCTCTTGGAACACTTTATAGTATTCATTGGCTTGTGCTTCGGCCTGCCCCTCGATTTCGATGGCCTGTGCTTTTGCTTGATTCAAAATACGGGTGCTTTCGGCTTCCGCCTTGGAGCGGATTTCCATGGCCCGACTTTCTCCCTCGCCTTGGAATTGTTTGACAAGTCGCTGACGATCGGCACGCATACGCTCAAAAACTTTCTGTGTGTTGCTTTCTGGAAGCCCCAACTGCTTGATACCTGCAAATTCCACCTGCATGCCATAATCGTCTTTGGCTTCATTTTGGATGGCCTGGACAATCTCAGTTTCAATATCGTCAAATTTGAGATCTTCCTCACGAGGGGAGATCAAATCCCTAAAGGGATGCTGCCCAATCACACTATTCTTGGCATCTCGCACTAGGCTCTCCAGGTTTTGCTCGGCTTTGGTAACGTCTCCGTTGAAACGCTCGAGGAAAATTTTAGGATCGCTGATGCGCCACCCAACATACACTTCAATGATCAATGGCTTGGCATCACCAGTGGTGGTTTGTTCAAACTTACGCTCAAAATTCTGAAGGCGATTATCAAATTTGAAGACCTTCTGAATAGGCCAAGGAAGTTTGAATTGTATGCCGGGTTGATCAATGGTGCGTGAATAGCTCCCAAAAGTCGTCACCACCGCCACTTCGGATTGCCGCACTTGGAAAATGAAGAGGATTGAAGCGAAGATCAGCAACAAAACAATGCCGGTAATCAATGATATCAGTCGTTTATTCATAAATCAGAAACAAGTATTGGATTTTAAAGTGTGGAAAAATTAACGCTCCTCGGGCCTTGCCCCGAGTAAGTCATAGGCAATGTTGTCTTCAAGATTGAGAAGGAAAGTCTCGTCGACTTGCTCAGGGACAATCACATATTTTCGTATGTTTGTTAGCGATGAGGCCATGGCATCGTAGTATTTGCGCTGTTTGAAAACATCAGGACCTGATTGATAGGCCTTGATCAAATCACGAAACTGCTTGGCTTTGGCACCGCTTGTCAAAATACGTTCATAACTCGCACCCTGGGCTTGGGAGACCAACTTCGCAGCCTCGCCTCTGCTTCGAGGAACCATTTCAGCTGCTTCCCCTTCGGCTAACAGTATTTTAGCCCGCATCTCCTGCTCAGCACCGATGACCTCCTCAAAAGACCCTGCGACCGGGGCAGTCTTGTCACCCACCGGCGGATGGATGTCCTGCAAACCGACAAAGAGAATCTCTACTCCTAAACCCAACTCGTCGGCCTGAGCTTGAATATTCGCCTTGAGAGCTGCAGCTGCTTGGAGTCTTCCGACTGACATGATGTCTATAATATCCACATTGACCAGGTAACGAACAACCTCACGGTTCCCGATGGATTCAAGCAGCTTGGCAGGGTCAGAGTGATTGTAGGACCACGCTTCAAAATCCCTGACGACATATTGAACGGGAACAGCCGCAGTGAGAAAGTTAACGGGAACCGTTTGATCTTCCTCGCCATCGCCTTGCTCTTGACTGGCGACTAGGAAATTAAGCTCCTCATCATAATGAGTGGCGGTCCAAAGTAAGACTCGTCCTCTGTCAAGGTCATCACTTTCACTAGTTTCGTAGCCGACGTTGAAGCTTTGGAGTTCTTTAGCTGGATGGCGATAAACTTGTTCCACCGGCCATGGAAGTTTGAAGTGCAAGCCTGGCTCCAAAACCGACCCTGCTTGGCGAGGCTTACCAAAACGCTCTACAATCGCAAGTTCATTAGGATCAATGATCACAAAGGTTGTTGAAAGCATCAACATACCCAATTGAAACAAAATCAACCAAGCCAAAGCGCGCTCAAGAAACTTGTAAAACCAGGTATCCGAAACCTTGAATCCAAACTGATAATCCAATGCTTGTGCGGCTGTGGTCACCAAACCAGCTGGTTGCCCCATGAGGCCCACTAACCGACTTTCATAGAGGGTTCGTTGGGCCTTGGCTTGAGTGCGTGGGCGATAGATTTCGAGCACCAGGTTGGCAAAGCTCTCGATGGTCGAAAGGCCTAGGATTACGACGAGGATGCGCGCCAGATGAAAATCCAGGCGCACAAAATCAAACCATCCCCCAGCAAAAGCGATGACCACCACCACACAAATGACCGAACCTAGCAGCAAATAAGCACCCCCGGGGCGAAGCAATCGCAACTTTTCCAGGCCCGCCAGACGAGCGCTGTATTTACCGAGCATAAACAAGATCAGCGCGAAAACAGAAAAAGTCACCATCACCAGAGGTGCCTTGCCCAAGTCGGGCATCGGAGCTTGAGGCAGCCATTTCCAAAGGAGGTAGACACCCACGCCTTGGCCCAAACCTAATAAGGTCGTAAATGCCGGCACGAAAAACCGTTCAAACTGTTCCCTCGCCTTACGGGCAATGAACGTGTCTGCACCGGATTCATCAAAGAGAGCCGATCGATTGCGGTCTCGAGCAATCTCTTCATACTCCAGTTGCTCCAGATGCTCGCGATGCTCCAACCGCATCTGAAAATAACTGATGGCTGCCACCAAAAAACCCACCCCCAGAAACACAGCACCCACGGCAGCCGTAGCCGATTGAGCGACATTACCTATCACAGCTGCGACCAAGCAGGCGACAAGCAATCCCAACAAATTCACCAACCCGTTTTTTTGTGTATTACGTTCCATACGACGTTCCTAGACTAGTCATCAAATAAAAGTTCAACTCAGCTCCCGACTTTCAAAACTCATCACAGCAAGACCCATGATGGCTCCCAGGTAAAAAAAGACATACGCAAAGGCGCGCCCCACATAGGACCAAGGGATCACCTTTTCATTTTCAAGCGCATCCGCCAACCAGAAGAGCTGCCAGTTCGGGATAACGGCGTAGATGGCCTGTGCCCACCAATGACCTCCCATGCCGGCTTCTTGCATCTGTTGGATGTCATCCTGGGAAATGGCATTCATTTCTGAGGCATCCATCTGCTTGTTGTCATCGGCATCGACTCCTTCGATGACAGCAGAGAGCAGCCGCTTTTGCTCCGGGGTAAATGGGGCGGATTGCACCGACTGCTGAGAGGGAAAGGCAATCCACGCAGGTTCGGCCCACCGTCCAAAAAGAAAATCAGACATCAGCCCGAGAAGGAAGAGTAGGCTGCAAATCGCCAGACTTGGAACGACATCCAGGCGGGTCGAACAAACCAGAGCAATCCCTGCCAGGAGGAGAAAAGCGCAAAGAATCAGCAATGCTGCAGGAATCAATCGATAATCGACATCAATATGATCTTCAAACATGGATCCAACCCGTTCTTTCTGAGCAATGATGAAAAAAGCCAGGGTGGTAAGAATCACCGCAAAACTCACGGCATCGGAGGTAAAATTCCGGTTCAGGAAGTAGTTGGAGAAACCTCCAAGCAGAAAGGCCAGAGCGACGGCACCCGTGAACAGGAAGAAGGCGGTTTTGTCCGCCTCCCCGTAAGCTGTGAAAGAGATTTTGCTGGCTACGAGGGCGCTCATCAAATTGACGTAGGTCAGCACGGCAAGGGTCATGGCCAACCCCAGGAATTTGCCCAGCAAAAACACAACGCGGCCCACGGGTTTACTCAAGACCGCGAGAGCGGTTCCGGTTCGAATTTCACGTGCCACCGAAGAAGAGGCACTGATGACCGCGCCAAAAAGCCCCACCAGCAGCAGGGTCGCCAACACGCTATCCTTGACCAGTTTAGGATCTTCGCCGAAGCCGAAATAGGGGGTACTGGCCAGAAAAACAGCAAACACCGAAGAGCATGTCATCAGCAGTAGAAACACCGGCTGACGCATGAGTTCGGTAAACGCATTCCAAGCGATGGTTCTGAGCTGTCTCATAATACGACCAGACATTTGGGACGGAGGAGAATAAAGAACTCATCCGTACAGTCAAAGCACAAATTCAGCCCCAAATAGGGGTAAAGGGACGGTCTAAGGAGGGTATTCCAAAAAGCAAGGCATGCCATGGGCGTTTGAAGGCACAGCCTAAGGGAAAGGGACCACAGCCCATTCAGTCCCGCCCCTACTTGAAAGACTGCCTTAGAGGAACCCCGAAGATTCAATCAACCTCTCGCTGGAGGTCGTAGATCACGATGCTCTGGGAAGCATGACGAGCCGCCGGATCGCGTGCTCGAGCCACTGCAACGGCTCGATCCCGGGCATTGTCATCAAAGCGATACTTCTCATGGGCCTCACGGTGATGTTCGGCCAAATCTTCCTTGCCCAGCTCGCCGTAGATAAGGGAGAGGTTGTAGTGAGCTGTCTGGTTTTCAGAATCCAGCTCGATCGCTTTCTGAAATTGTTGGATCGCCAGGTCCAGAAATTGTTTTTCAGCCTCTGGCCGACCTCGCTCCAGCTTGGAACGCAGATAGTATGTCTGACCCAATTCGTTGATCACCACGTAATCCTTGCTGAAATCAAAGTCGCGATCTTCCAGTTCCTGGTATCGATCTTCCAGAATACTCCGATAGTTGGTGATGGCTTGATCCAATTCGCCTCTTTGGGCATGGACTTGCCCTGTGAACCAGGCCATCGACCAGCGCGGAGGCTGCGGATCAAAGGCCGCGGCTCTCTGCAAAGCCTGGGCAGCATCATCCACTCTTCCCTCCTTGAAATAGACTCGAGCGAGGTTGATGGGCCCTTCCGGGCGGCCCAAAGCTTCCACCTCGCTGAAGGCAGCCGCTGCTTGCTTGAGTTCTCCCTTGTCACTTCCTGCGTTGCCCTTGAGCAGCAATCCGATTCCATAATCATTCCACCGCTGCCACATCGGGAAATCCTCTGGTTGAATGGCAAGCGTTCGCTCGCTCTGTGACTGAATGCCCCCCTCGATACCAAAACTAAGGCGATCTTCTGCGAGGACTGAAACGGGAAGCTCGTTTCGGTAATCCTTTCCATACACATACTCCATGTAGGTGGAATCAAATTTCCGGTAGTTGAGCTTGAGCTCTATTTCAATGGGTTTGTGCTGATCCTCTGGAACCGTGAACTGATAATGGACGACTGCGGCTGCTCCGGGTGGAATCTGATTGTTATAAAGCGGGGTGAAAATGTCTGCCGCATTGCGGCGGTCAATACGATTTCCATCCTTGTCCAACATGTAGACATTGACGAAATGAGACCAGGGATCCACGCGCCGAGACTCATCCATACTGCCGCTGCGCCCCAACACGCCTTCCTCGTCGCGCACTTCGACGTCCATCCAGACTTGGTTGGAATCAGCGGTCCCCTGAGTGAAAAGATGACCGAGCTTGAGTGTCCGTATCACCACTTCGAAGAGATACGTTTCACCGGGCTCCAAAGTGGGAATGCTGGGTCGGATAGGAGCTGTCAAGGGTGCATCCACCGACCCGCCTTTCTTGAGGCCAAAGAGCTCGATCTTGACGTTGCCCTTGTGGAAGTCTTCGTGGGACTTTTGGACCCAATCGGGCGCTTGACGTAGGTGCGGGATACCGGTGTTGGCTGCAGGAAAGAGATGGTCGTGAATTTTAAGTGCACCGCTTTCATCCAGGTATTGTGCACCAAAATCAGAGGATCGCTTGGTCGGCATGTGGCAACCGTTGCAATTGGCCTGTGCCTTGGGAGGAAAATAAAATGCTCGAGCGTTGCCCCCTGAGACACCACTGAGCAAAAAGCTGTCATAATGGTTTTGGCCCCTTAGCCAATCTTTGTAGTGGGTGAGCTCGCCGGGAAGACTTACCTTGTGACAGGTCGAGCAAAACTCAGCATTTTCATGAAGCGGTTTGAGAAAGGTCTTTTTATGAAAGGCTGGTTTTGCCTTGATCATCTGTTCATTCGCATACCGCAGCAAAGGGTTTTCACTTTTTGCGAAAGGGTAGTGAATGGGCTCCTCAAGAGTGTAAGCGGCATTGCCCTTGGTGCTGTTGACATGCGTGATGGCATGACAAACAGTGCAGGTGATTCCCGCATGAGCAGTCGGGTGTTTCCGAATGTCGAACTCCGGATCATCAAACGCACCACTGAGAAAAGGCACGACATCATGACATCCGGCACACCAGCGGGAGGCCTTGACGTCTCCATCGCGCTCCATCAGATGGTCTCTCAGCTCCTTGACGGAGAACAAATAGGGCTCGTTGTTGAAGGAACTGAAATGATGGGCGCTGTGAAACCAATCGTTGTAGGTATCTTCGTGGCATCGCTGACAGTAGGCATCCATCATCAATGTGTCGGCCGGGATGAAGTTACCGGTTGCGGTCCGAGCCAAGGAGGGTTCGAAATATTTTTCCCCCTCTTTAGGTCCTTCCACATTCCAAGCTCGAGGATCCTGATGGTGAAGCCCCACCATGATCAACACGATCGCAGCCACAGAGCCAGCCCAGCCAACACCCATTTTCCATTTGAGCTTAGGCCCCGCAAGACGATGAAGCACATAAAGCCATACCGCTAGCAGCGGGGTGATCACATGGGTCCAATAAAGCCAAGTGCGGGCGTTGGGATCGCGGATTTCGAATCCTTCCACGCGCATCAGGGCAAACCCTGAGATTAAAAGGAGCAGGGAAATGATCAATAAAGCATAGCCTACTTTGACAGCCCGACGATTTTTGCGCTGAAAAGCCAAACGCAGATGAGAAAAAGCGAAAAGGATGAACGGAAGCACGAGGAGGACACCGAGAATCAGATGTCCCAAAAACATGATCTGGTAGAAATAATTCTGGTAAAGTTCTCCCTTGAACCATTCGAGAAAAGTCACCGCCGCCAAGTAGGCGGAGTTGGCACCTAGCAAGGCAAATAAGACAAACACAATCCACAACAAACCATGCAGGCGTGGGCCCATGGTGGGACGATATCGTTTGGCAGTGGGGTGGTCGTTACTTCTGGCCACACAGGCAATAAATCTCTAGTCCGATCAATTTGCAACGTGAAATCTCACTTCGTCATCAAGAGGAAGCGTCGAGGCGAGGAATTAAAACTTCGCAAATCTTCGTTTGCTAGCTATGTAAGGACGATGGCTGCTCTTTTGATCCAAGCCTGGCGCTTCCACTGCCTGCTGCCAATTCTCTTTTGGTCCTTAACACTCAATGGGCAGCTTTCAGCACCCTTGCACATGGGGTTTGCGGAGGTTGACGTCACCCCCAATGAGCCCATTTTCATGGCAGGTTATGCTGCGCGCCGGAAACCCAGCGAGGGAGTGGATACGCGGCTGATGGCGCAGGCCATGGCATTTCGGAGTGAAATCAGAACATTTGTGATAGTCTCCCTGGATAATTGCGAAGTCAGCAGGGCTTTCATGAGGCCTGTTTTAAAGGGAATTCATGAACGCTTGGGACTAGAAACAGGTTCCGTCATGGTGGTCAGTAGCCATACTCATAGCGGCCCCATCCTTGCAGATACGCTCGATGTGATGGCAATCATGCCTGAAAAAGACCAGGCAGTGGTCGAGAAATACAGCCTGGAGTTGCAATCCAAACTCATCCAAGTAGTGAGTGAGGCTTGTGCAGATCTTCAGCCGGCTCGCCTAGAAAAAGGGATCGGCACTGCTCACTTTGCCATCAACCGTCGTGTCTATCGGGCTGATGGCGTCCAATTTGGAGAAAACCCCGAGGGGCCGCGTGATTGGGAAGTTCCGGTTCTGCGAATCAGCGATTTGGAGGGTAACCTTCGTGCCATTGCCTTCGGCTATGCTTGCCACGGAACCAGTATTTCCGCCAATGGCTTTTACCAAATCAGCGGGGAATACATGGCCTACGCAAGAGAGCACATCCGGAGCGTCTACCCTCAGGCCATTCCCATCTATCTGACAGGTATGGGAGCCGATCAGAACCCCTCACCTCGAGGTGATATCATGGAAGCAAAACGTCACGGTCTCGAATTGGCAGGCGCGGTGGTTGGAGTGCTTCAAAGACCCATGCAGCCCGTGGAGGGCAGCATGCGCTGGGCCTACACCGAAGCGACTCTGCCACTTCACAAGGCTCCCAACCGCAGTCAACTGGAAGGGGATCTTCAAGATACCAACGTTTATGTTCAGCGACGAGCAGCGACGTTTCTCAAAATACTCGATCGTGGGGAAAAACTGCCAGAAGCTGTCGTGTTGCCCATGTCGGTCATGAGAATTGGCGAATCACTCAGCTTTCTCAATATGGCAGGTGAGGTGGTGGTGGATTATTCGCTACTTTTCAAACGGCTTTACGAGCAGTCGGGCCCCTGGTGTGTAGGCTATGCGTATGAAGTGCCCTGTTATATTCCCAATATTCGCATTCTCAAGGAGGGCGGATACGAGGCCGATTCTTCCCTGATTTATTATGGGATTTATGGACCCTTTCAATGGAGCATCCAGGAAACCATTGTGTCTGAGATGGCTGGTCTGATGGAACGAACTCAAGCTCCCTAGAGCCCATGGCCCACTCGCTACCCCACAACATCCCCATACTCATCGTCGGGGGCGGTGCCTCGGGTTACTTTGCCGCACTTCAGGCAGCCGAAAGCGTTCCAGGCGATCAGATCCACATCGTCGAAAAAGGCTCCCAAGTTCTAACCAAAGTCCGCATTTCAGGAGGAGGACGCTGCAATGTCACCCATGCATGCTTTGAGCCAAGGGAATTGGCATCCCACTATCCAAGAGGCCAAAAGGAATTGCTGGGTCCCTTTCATCAGTGGCAATCCAGTGACACCGTTTCATGGTTCATGGATCGAGGCATCACGCTGAAGACTGAGCCAGATGGCAGAATGTTTCCCGTCACCGATCTGTCCTCGACCATCGTTGACTGCTTGGAAAATGAGGCCCGATCCAAGGGCATCGTCGTACACACCCAAAAAGAAGTAGTCAACTTATGGCCAGAGGACTCGGGCCATTGGCAGATTCAGTTCAAAGACGATGGCACCACCAGGGCCCATCAATGCTTGTGGGCGGGGGGCGGCATGCAATCCAGGCAAGTCATCCGCATGATGGAGGCCATTGGTCATCAGGTCATACCCCCCATCCCTTCTTTGTTTACCTTTCAAGTCAACGACCGGTTGATCGAAGGCCTCCAGGGTCTCAGTATCGAAGAAGTCAGCAGTCACCTGCCATGGTGTGATATCCGGAGTCAAGGTCCCCTTTTGCTGACCCATTGGGGGCTGAGCGGACCTGCCATTCTCAAACTGTCGAGTTGGGCCGCTCGAGAAATTCACGATAGAGAGGGGCCATTCCACTGCCATATTCATTGGATCCCATGGGTTCGTCAGCCATCCGAAAACTTGAAACATTATGCAGGCACCCACGGAAAAAAACATGTCAGCAACGCCGTCCCATTTCGACTGCCCAAGAGGCTTTGGCATCGCATGCTCGAGCGGTGCATGATACCAGCAAACACTCCCTGGAGCCAGCTGGGACCACGCATGCTGGAAGCACTGGTGGATTCCCTGACCGATACGGTCTTCAAGGTCAATGGGAAAAGTCGCCACAAGGAGGAATTTGTCACCTGCGGTGGCATCGACCTCCGGGACATCCAACCCAAAACCATGGAAAGCCGCCAAACCCCTGGTTTGTATTTCGCGGGCGAGGCTTTGAATGTGGATGCCGAGACGGGGGGATTTAATTTTCAAGCTGCTTGGACGACCGGCCATCTGGCAGGCTCTGCCATGGCCAGACGGTGGCTCAGTGAGCAGCCTTGATCTCCATTGCGTCCTCCTACTGCAGAAAATATTTGAAGAACTTCAGGAGCTGGTCATTGGATTGCGCTGTTGGTGCATGACCAGGGCGCTGGCTGAAGAAAACCCGCTCTTGCTGGCCCATCAATCGATTGACCTCAACGGTGTGGTGAAGAGCATGCCATCGATCCACGGGATCCTCGCTGCCACCCAGCACGAGAAAAGGACGTGGGGCAATCAAGGCGTGCAGGGTATGCAGATCCCGGTTTTGCTCCCGCATGAGGCGATAGGCTCCCGTTCTCGGATTTTGATCGCTGGGAATCCCCCTCGCTGGCCGGGTGGTCTCAGGGTCCCACCCCAAATACCAAGGCTCCCAGTAATTGACATTGGGACGGGTTTCATCAAAGACAATACCTGGATCGCTGACGGCAACCGCAGCAAAACGATCCCAGAGGGCTGCGGCAAACAAAGCCCATTTTCCTCCGTAGCTGTGCCCAGCCACACCAATCTGTTCCGGGTTTAATTTGGAATGCTGGGCCATGGCCAGCCAGGCGTTGGCAGCCACATAGGCATAATACGAAAGGGGTTGCGCCCGGACTTCGCCTTTGTCGGGATTCCATGCATCCCCTCCAGGGGTTCCAATATTCAGAGTGGCAATCCCCTGCTGGACCAACTGAAGGCCAAAGTCGCGCCCCGGCTTGTCCGGACGCTTGCCAATACTGGTTTCCGGGTCGTAAAACACCACCAGCACGGAAGCAAACGGCCCTTCTCCGACGGGCAGCAGCAACCAGCCATCGATCCACTGACCTGAAGAAGCCTGCAATTGGACTCGTTGCTCGAAATGCTGACCGATTCGGCGGGCGGCCTCCATCCGGAGGGGTGAATGCTCCAAAAGCTCAGGCCAGGGACCCATCAGTTGCATCCATTGTTGACGCAGCTTCTGTCGCTGCTTGATCCATGCAGCCACCGAGTCTGCACGGCCACCATCCTCTTGCACCAACGGGCTCTCGTAGCGGGAAGGATCCAGTTGAAATCCTCCGGGGGGTTGGGTCAGACCGCGGAGCTCTTCGGGCAAAGCCTCTGCGTGGCCTGTCATGAAGGGTGAAGAAAGCAGAACCACCCCAGAGAGACTCAGGGCAAGGCTCATCTTTCCAGCCCAGCGCATCCGATATCCAGTAGAGGAAAAGGACGCACTCATCTGCTGCAATCCTCTATGCTTTGAGCAAGGCTGAGGAATCCTGATCGAGATAGAGAGTAGCCTGTGGTTGATTTCGCAGGGCAGACGCAGGGCATGAAGCACCGATTTCCCCCTCAAGCGCAGCCTGGAC
>Ga0181582_10000475_pt1 | contig 28357 bp, 3 predicted proteins | sample 071ome_32_FD_132438 | JGI IMG/M metagenome (GOLD analysis project Ga0181582, IMG submission 132438) | Coastal salt marsh microbial communities from the Groves Creek Marsh, Skidaway Island, Georgia - 071405AT metaG (megahit assembly) | ecosystem: Environmental > Aquatic > Marine > Intertidal zone...
GGCCCCGCCCAGCCCCCGGCCCGCCCCCCCCGGCGCGGCCCCCCCCGGGGGCCCCCCGGCCGGGCGCCCCCGCCCCGCCCCCCCCCCCCCCCCCCCGGGTCCCCCCCCCCCCCCCCCTCAAGGGCGCCCGTCGACGCCCCCGGCCGCCCTAACCCCGCCGCCGGCCCGTGCCTCCCTGCAGGTACTGGGGAGCGCAAACGCAGCGGTCGATCCAGAACTTCAAGATCTGCCAGGACACGGACAGGATGCCCAAGCAGATCGTGCGCGCGTTTGGGGTGCTCAAGGGCGCCGTGGCCAAGGTGCACATGGCGAACGGCGACATGGACCCCGCCCTGGGGCAGGCTGTGGTCCGGGCGGCCGGGGAGGTGGCGTCGGGCAAGCTGGACTCCCACTTCCCGCTGGTGGTGTGGCAGACGGGGTCCGGGACGCAGTCCAACATGAACAGCAACGAAGTGATCGCCAACCGCGCCATCGAGATCCTCGGCGGCGAGCTCGGCTCCAAGCAGGTCCACCCCAACGACCACGTCAACAAGGGGCAGAGCTCCAACGACACGTTCCCCTCGGTCATGCACATCGCCGCCGTGACGGAGCTGTCCCGCTCTCTCATCCCGTCCCTGCGGCACCTCCACGGCGCCCTCGTCGACAAGGTCCGCGAGTTCGACGCGATCATCAAGATCGGCCGCACGCACACCCAGGACGCCACGCCCCTGACCCTGGGGCAGGAGTTCTCCGCCTACGCCACCCAGGTCGAGTACGGCATCGCGCGCATCGAGGCCACGCTGCCGCGCCTGTGCATGCTGGCGCAGGGGGGCACCGCCGTCGGCACCGGGCTCAACACGGTCGAGGGCTTTGCCGAGCAGGTCGCCGCGCAGGTGGCCGCCGACACGGGGCTCCCCTTCGTCACGGCGCCCAACAAGTTCGAGGCCCTCGCGGCGCACGACGCGTTCGTGGAGGCGTCCGGGGCGCTCAACACGGTCGCGGCGTCGCTGATGAAGGTCGCCAACGACATCCGCTTCCTGGGCTCGGGGCCTCGCTGCGGCCTCGGCGAGCTCAGCCTGCCCGAGAACGAGCCCGGGTCCTCCATCATGCCCGGCAAGGTCAACCCGACGCAGGCCGAGGCCATGACCATGGTGTGCGCCCAGGTCATGGGCAACCACGTGGCCATCACCGTGGGCGGGTCCAACGGCCACTTCGAGCTCAACGTCTTCAAGCCCGTCATGGCGTCCAACCTGCTCCACTCGGCGCGCCTCCTGGGGGACGCGGCCGTGTCCTTCGCGGACAACTGCGTCCACGGCATCGTCGCCAACGAGAAGCGCATCGCGCAGCTCCTCAACGAGTCCCTCATGCTCGTCACGGCGCTCAACCCGCACATCGGGTACGACAACGCCGCCGCCGCCGCCAAGAAGGCCCACCGGGAGGGCACCACCCTCAAGGAGGCCGCCGTGGCCCTCGGCAAGATCGGCCCCGAGGACTTTGACAAGTTCGTGCGCCCTGAGCTCATGATCGGGCCCAAGAGGAAGGCCTGACCGGCGCGGCGCGGGGGGCCCTCCCCGGGGGCGCTTCAAACCCCCCGGCTCAGCAACGGCACCCCGGCCGCCGCCCCCCCCGCCTGCACGAGCCCCGCCGCGCCCGCGACGCCCGCCCGCAGGGCGGCCCAGCCCAGCTCCCCGATGCTCGCCGCGACCGACACGGCCCCGGATAGCCCTTCCCGCCGCGGACCCTTCCCGCCCAGGCTCTCCCGGATCGCGTCCCGGTACCGCCATGCCGCCGCCACCGCGCCGGCCGTCCCCGCCACCGCCACGCACGACATCGCCACCGCCCGGCCCCGCGACCGCCCGCCGCGCCGCTCGGCCCCGGCGGCGGCCTCGCCCCCCGCCGGGCGCGCCCCCGCGGTGGGGGAGGCCCCCCGGACCGGCGGCGGCGCCGCCGCCCCCGCGCCCCCGGCCCCCTCGGCGGGGGAGGCGGGCGGGCTCGGGCACGGGGCCAGGGCCTGCCGCAGCGCTCCCCCCACCTCCGCCACGTCGTCCGCCCCGCCGGGCCCCCGGGAGATGCACGCGCGGACGGGCTGCGGGAGGCCCAGCTCGGCGCAGCGCGTCCTCACGTACTCGGAGCACCTCAGCCACCCCTCGTCGGACCTCTGCCGCCCCTCGTCGGCCCCCGCCCCACGCCCCGGGCTGGCACACTTGAGCGGGCTCGAGAAGGGGCTGTGGGTCCCGCCCCCGCCCCCGCCCCCCGGCGCCCCCCCTGCCCCGGGTGCGGAGAGCGCCACGACCACGAAGGGCGGACAGGCGCGCGAGGTGCGCATGTGGAGGATCTCGCCGGCCACGGCGTCGAAGCTGGCGTTGCCGCCCCGGGCGTCGGCCTCGTCGGCGTCGAAGCTGGCCACGGCGGCGTGCATGCCGGGGAGCACCCCGTAGAAGCCGACCCCGGGAGCGAAGCCCCCGTCCACCGTCATGGACGCCGCCACGTCGCCGTCGCCGCTCCGCAGCGCGACGTGGTGCTCCGGGGGGCCGGCGGCGGCCGACGGGAGCGGGGCCAGGGTCGCCGGGGCCCCGGGCACCTCGGCGCCCCCCCACGCCCGGGCCAGGGCGCGGGCGAGGCGCCCCCCGCCCCTCGCCCCCGGCGGGTCCAGCACCACCACCCGGCTCGCGGCCCGGCCCAGGCCTGACGCCCCCCCGGCCGGCCCCAGGTGGGCGGCCGCGTCTCCCGGGCAGCCGGCCCAGGCGAGGGCCTCCAGGCACGCGGCGGGAGACTCCTGCGCGAACACGTCCCACGCGAGGAGGAACCGGTCCACGGTGACCCCGGCGTCGTAGCTCCCCGGGGAGGGGGCCGGGACGCCCCACTCGGCCCCCACCGACAGCGGGCTCAGCGGCCCCCCCCACCCCCCGGGGAGCGGCTCGAGGGCAGCGGCGACGGCCTCCAGGGACAGGACCCCGGGGCCCCGCCCGCTCGGGTGGGCCCGCGCGTGGAAGTCGCACAGGCGCCGCAGGAAGCCCCTCGCCGCCCCCCCCAGCGCGCAGCCCTGCCCGCCCTCCCCCGCCCTCCTGGCAGCCTCGCGGAACCGCCCCCGGGGCAGCCGGAGCGCGTCGTCCAGCCCGCGGCTGCGGAGGATCCCCCACACGACGTCCATCCGGCCGTCCACGACCAGCAGCGCCACGAGCCGCCGGAGGCCGGCCGGCGAAAGGCGGCCCCTCCCCCCCCCGCGCCCCGCGTTCGGGCTGAGCTCCCCGAGGGGGCCCGGCCCCGGGGCCTGGCGGAGGGCCCCGAGCCCCGCGCCGGCGCCCCTCCGCCCCTGCCCGGGCGCCTTGCCCCGCTCCTCCGCCTCCTCGATCGCCGCGACCCGCTTCAGCAGGTCGTCGCCCAGCCGCGGGCACCCGGAGAAGGCGGCCCGGGCAAACTCCCCCAGGGGGGCGCCCTCGAGGGCCGCGGCGGCGGGGCCGGCGAAGGAGCGGAAGACGAACGAGAGCGCGCGGGCGCACTCGGGCGTGAGGGTCCCCGCGGCCGCGTCGAGGATGGGCCCCGCCGGGAACAGCGCCTCTGCCTGCGCCTGCCAGACGGCCCCCAGGGCCTGGGCGGGGGACTCGACGGTGGCGGTGGCGGCCACGCGCGCGCCCGCCTGCTCGACGGCGCGCCTGGCGGCGGCCGCGGGGGCGTCCCTCCTCCGCCCCGGGAGCGGGGCCGGGCGGCGCCCCCGGGCGACCGCCGCGAGGACCACGGGCGCCCCGACGTCGGCGAGCAGGGGCGCCCACTGGGCCACGGCCGTCGCGAGGGAGGCGTAGCCGCGGAGGCGGGGCGGCGCCGCGGCCAGGGACGCGTCCACCCGGAGGATCACGGCGTCCGGCCGGAAGCCGGGCGGGCCGTGCCCGGGCAGCTCGTGGAGCTCGACGGGCGCGCCGTAGGGGGACGAGGCGAGGGAGGCCGTGGGGCCCCGTTGTTGCCCACCGCACCCGCCGGGCTCCGCCGCCTCTCCGGCGGCATGGACGGCGCTGCGCCGGGGTGACGGGGGAGGGTGCGTTTTCTAGTCTCCGGCCGCGGGGGTCCCGGGTCGCGGGCGCGTGCGAGCGCGCGGGGGACCTTCGAAACGAAACCGCGACAGCCAGGCCCGCTCTCCGGCCCCTCCGCGCCGGGTCCCGCTGGGAACGCCGGTACCACGCACCTGTGGATGAAGTCACGATTGCCAGGGCCCGAGTCGCCCACGACTAAGATGCGCGTGGCGGCCATGGCGCCGCCGCGGTCGCCGCTCTCGGTCGGGGGCAGGGTGAGGTCGGGGGCGTCGACGCGCGATGCGCGAGGGCGGCTCCCGTCACACGGAGAGCCACTTCTGACGCCCCGCTGGGATCGTTCACGCCAATCACTACCCGGCCTTGCGATCGCTCCGGGAACCGCCTGGCACGGGGGCCGGGACGTGGGGGACCGGGCCGCGTCGAGTCAGGGGGAGCCACGCGTCCCGGCCGGACCGCGCACCGCCCCCTCGGGACCCGCCTCACGCGGGGGCCCCGTTCCCGCCGAGCAGCCCCTGCGTGTGGGACTGGACCAGGGCCAGCCGGTGCCGGACGTGCTCGGCCAGGTCGTGCCCGGTCCACTCCCCCGCCCCCGCCAGCCCCTCCTCCCCGGCCCCTGCCTCGCCGGCCCGCCCCCTCCGGAGGACCCCGGCCCGCAGACGGACCCCGCAGCACGCGCAGGAGTCCCCGTCCGCTGCCCCCGCGCCCGCCTCGCACCCCAGCATCCCCCGCCACGCCGACCCCCCGCCCCCGGGCGCCGGTGCCAGGACGGGCGGGTTCCCCTCCAGCCCCACCACCGCCAGCGCCGGGTTCCCCGACAGCAGCCGCGGGTGGAGCACCTGCAGGGGGTTGTGCGACAGGTCGAGCCTCTCCAGCGCCGGGAGCCCCACCAGCGCGTCGGGCACCACGCACAGCAGGTTGTTTGACAGGTCGACCTCGGTCAGTCGCGGGAGGAGCGCCGGGGCCAGCGGGAGGAGGCGCGCGAGCTTGCGGCGCCACGCCCGCGCGAGGGCCATCTCGTCGTGCAGGGACGGGTCGCCGCGGCGGGGCCACGCCCGGCCCGCCCCCGCAGCGCCCCGCCCCGGCTCCCCCCCACCCCCCCACCCCCCCGCCCCCGTGTCGCCGTAGAGCTGCCGCGCGAAGGCGACGCGGTCGGCCGGGTCGCCCACCCACGACAGGTCGGCGTGGAGAAGGCCCGTGAAGTGCGTGGGGCTCGCGTGGGACACCCCGCCGAGGCCGTTGCTCCGCAGGCCCAGCCGCTCGAGCCCCGTGAAGAGGCAAAGGTGGACGGGGAGGGCCGAGACGTTGCACGAGCCCAGGTCGAGGACGCGGAGGGAGCCCAGGCCCGCGGGGGACGGGAACGTGATGCCCAGGCCGTCGAACGAGTCGAGGCCCAGCCCCGAGAGGGTGGCCCCCGCGGCCTCCCAGGCCCGGGCGGCCAGGGCGGCGCCCGGCGGCGCCCCGGCCGCCCCCGCCGCGGCGACCGCCCCGCGGATGGCGTCCAGGACGGCGTCCGAGCGGTAGGCGCGCCCCGCGTCGAAGGGCTGGTCCTCCTCCGGCGGGTGGGCCGCGTCCTCCTGCTCGCTGCTCGCGAACCCGTCGGCCGGGAGCAGGTCGTCGTACTGGTCGTCCGCAAGAGCGTCCCCCACCAGGGGGTTGACGCCCAGGTCGAGGCGCGTCAGGCGGGAGAGCGACGACAGCTCCCGCTGCGCCGCGAGGGACGAGTCCCTGACCACGAGGCACTCGAGGGCCGCCAGCCTGGACACGGCCGCCGGGAGGTGGTCGAGGAAGAGGTGCCCCGACAGGTCCAGGTGAGTGAGCTGGGTCAGCTCCCAGACGCACGGGGGCACCGCCGCCAGGCCGTACTCGTCGGCGCCCTCCTCCCCGTCGTCCTCGCCGCCCGGGCCCGCGCCGGCGGCCGTGGCCAGGGCCAGGTGCCGCAGCGCCGTCAGGCCCGGCAGGAAGGACAGGTGCGGGGGGTGGAGGCGCCCCGAGCAGCCCCGGAGCTCGAGGTGCGACAGCCGGGAGAGCGCCGAGAGGGCCGGCAGCGCCCCGGACGTCATCACCCGGCCACACCGGATCACCTCGAGGTGCTCGAGGGACGGAAGGGCGGCGAATAGGGGCGAGAAGCCGCGCTCCTCGAAGGTATGCGAGGGGCGCCACCCCGGCCCCCCCGGCGCGTCGCCGTCGTCGCCGTCGGACGAGGCGCCGCCGCTGCTGCTTGAGCCGGCGAGCCGGGGCATGCCCTCGAGCCCGTCCCGGAGCCGCTCGCCCATGGCCTTGGCGACGGCGCTCAGGGCACCCGCCCCCGCGGGCGGGGCGCGCCCCTGCGGCAGTGCCGGCAGCCCGAGGTCTCCGTTTCTGAGCACGAGCTTCTTGATCCACCGCGCCCGCCGGGAGACCCACGCGGTCATTGCCTCGGCGTCCACGGGGGACCTCGACGCCGCCGCACCGGTGGCTGGGGGCGCGCAGCGGGCCGTGGGGGAGTCGGGTAGCACGAACTGCGGTGGGGGGGAGCAGGGTCCAGGGTGGGGGGGACAAAAACCGGAGGGTCCCGGGCCAGCGTGTGGGACTTTCTAGGAGATAACGAGATGGTGAGAACAAATTGAGCGAACGAAATGTTCTCAACGCGACGACTCACAGGCCTTCCGGTTGCACTGGCGCCGAGCAGAGGCCCCGAGACCCTCTGAGAGGTCGTTGCCGGGCCCGCGGGCTCCCCCCGCTTCCGGAAGGCAGCCTGGTCGTCCACGACCCATATCGGGTCCCTCTTTGGCGAGATTCTCGCCGAATCTTCCTCCCCAGACAAGCCCTGAGCTGGGCTGTTGTAGACGAAGTCGACGACCACCTCGTCGTAGGCGCCGCAGGGCCCCCCTCGGGACCCGAGGACCGCGGCCCACCGACGGCAGACGAGCGGGAGATTCAGGCGCCGCTCGATAGCGGGCACCTTCGCAAAGACGAGCTCCAGCAGATCGTCGCTGAGGTCATCCAGCGCCGCGGGGGCACCCTCCCCCCCCGAGTCCTCGCCCCTAGCCGTCCACACCGTCTCCATCCGCGCGGGGGGATGGAGGGGTGCCGGACGGCGTGGCGCTGGGCGCGAGTGCCCCAGGGCAGTGTCCACCCGCGGGGTACGAGCCCCGAGGGCGGGGCCTGGCTGGGAGGGGTTGGCACCGCGTCAGCCCGGCCAAAAAGGAAGCGTAGCACGTGTGGGGTTCTGTGGCAGGGCGGCGCTGCTGGGCGCGCGCCCCTGAACCCACGAGGCGTGAGCCAGCGGGTCTTAAAGCCGCCCCCTTAGACCACTCGGGCAACGTGCCGTGCTCGGGGGGGTCAGCCGACAGAGTCGAACATCCGAGACACCCCGCGCCTGCCGAAGGGAGGCGGCGAAGTGAATCCGCCGTCCCAAAAGAGCAAAACGGTGGAAATCGCGACACAATTTTCCTGCGTATATCAATGTGCATCTGGGTCGCGGTTCAGCCGATTGAACTGGGGAGGCATGTGCGCGCTGAAGACTGACGGACGGATGCGAACCGGGAAGCCTCCCCAGGACCTCCACGTCGCCCCCCCAGCTCCCCGCGCGCTCTGTTACCCTGCCCCACGCCTCTGCGCGACATTTCATCGCAGAGAGCTAGCGGCATCATACGCCTCGCGGGTCAACACGACACCTGGTGCCGTGTCCCTCCTTCAAGGGGCTCGGCTGCCTTGCGTGATCCCGCTCGCGGAGCTAGAGTGGCGCTCAGCCAAACAATTAGGCTCAAAGTCGGCCCCGACGGGTCCATAATACGCTTTCGTGTGGTAGAAGCCGCTTGCCAGAGCGTCTACAGGTGAGGACTTTGGGGCCTGAACTGGGAGGCCTTTCCCTCACCGCGAGGCGCGCCACTTCCCACCAATCCCCAAGAAGCTAGCCCGACGGGTGTCTCGGATATATTACCTGCGGCGTCGCCGCCCTACGGGCAGAGATGACAATCGATTGCCGCGGAGCGACCGCCCAAACGACCGGCGGGGACGCGCGTTTTGTCCCCCCCCTTTGTCGCCCCCGATGCATGGTATGTCGGGCCGCGCGCAATTTGTTCGTAAATCGAATAATTAAGGCGGAAAGCCCCCCTCATACGCCGGCGCAGACCTGCTCCTGGTCAAGCAAGGCCTCGTCCGCGGGAGGGGGTCGCAAGAGGCGATGGGGAGCGGTGGCCTGGGGATGGATAGGGCCGGCAATCAGGCGGAGACGTCGACGTCCTACGACAGTGGGGCCCGCGCTTACCGGGAGCGCGGGTCTCTCTGCGTGGGCGCCGGGGTCCATGTCGGGGAGTTCGGGGGGGACACGCGGGGGACATCCGGGGCAGGATGCGCCGGCGGGTGGGGTCGGGGGGTGTCGCCGGGACGCCCCTCCCCCTCCTTCCGGCTTAGAGGCCTGCTGACGATCGGTATTGCGGTGCTTTCGCTGCTCTCCTCGCGAGCGATGGCAGGTGCGTTTCCCCTCGCCTGGCACCCCCCGAAGCCCCGCCCCCCGTGTGGGACAGGCTCCCTGGGCGCCCTGCGCCCCCGGGGCGCCCAGAGGGGACGCACACCACCCGCGGCGCCCTCACATCACGCGCCGACAAGGCCCCGGGACACTCGCCGGGGCCGGGTCGCACGGGCCCCCGCGGCAGCGCCCCCGCTCCCCCGACCCCCCCCCCCTCCGCCCCCGCGCCCCCGCAGCGAGCACCCTGGACACGCTGGTGGTGAAGCGGTGCAACGCCGCGACGGTCGTGGACCTCACGCCGGCGTTCGACCCCGGCACAGCGTCGTATACGGGCGAGGTGCCGCACGAGTGCCAGCTGTGGACGGACCCGCAGCGCGCGATCGTGGCGGGGACGGGGCAGACGGCTCAGGGGGGGGCGGAGAACGCGATGGACGTCCGCCTGACCTGGACGTGCACGTCGTGCACCGTGGACATCCTGCAGTACGGGCCCAGCCCGTCCGCCGGGGCCCCCGACGTGGTCGACTTCCAGAAAACGGGCCTTTCGCCGCAGGCGGACGGTCCGCCCGAGGGGCTGTTCCTCTTCGCGGAGCTCGTGTCGACGGGGGAGGGGCTGGACGACCGGGTCAACAAGGTCGAGCTGGTTGTTAAGGACGCGGTGGACCCGTCGCAGACGACCACCTACACGCTCAGCATCACGCGCAAGGGGCGGTCGTGGGTGCGCTCCGTGGCCAACCTCGAGGTGCTGCAGGCCGACGGGACGGCCTTCCCCACCACCCCGACGCCGACCTACTGGCCGTCGAGCGGGGTGCTGTACCAGGGGATCGCGGGGGGGACGGGCGCCGACGCCCTGGGGGCGACGACGGGCTTCGCGCCGGGGCACCTGACGTACAGCGTGGAGGTGCCGAGCGACGCCACGCAGGTCCGGCTCCGGATCACGCCAGACGCGGGTCAGGAGGCGTTCCAGCGGATCTTCCTGAGGAGCGACGCGCCCGACACGGACAGCCTCGCGTCGGCCACGTCGGGCGGCTCGGCTGCCAGCAAGTACCTGGGGCCGATCTGCCTGCCGTCGACCGACATCCTGGCCGACTGCCAGGCGGGGACGACGTTCACCGCCGCCGACCTCACGGCGCCGGTGGCCCTGACGGCGGGAGACCTCTTCACGTTCAAGGTCCGTGTGCAGTCCCAGGCGTACCAGCCGTACAACGGGACCAACGCCAAGGTGTACAACAACTCGAGCGGGACGTGGCAGGAGTACACGATTCAGGTGCTCCGGCGGACCCAGTCGACCAACGCGCAGCTCACGAGCGTGGTGCTGACGCCGACCACGGGGGACGCGGCGCTGGTCCTGGAGCCGGCGTTCGACCCGGGCACGTTCGAGTACGCCGCCCCGGCGGACTGGCGCGTCAAGGACCTGCAGTTCACGGTCGCCAGCGCCGACTCGACCCCGCCCACGTGCGTCGCGGCGGGGTGCGGGGCGCACGCGACGTGCCCCTGCTCGGTCACCGACAACAACTCGCGGGCGTCGTTCGTGATCAAGCGGGTGGACTCGTTCGGCGGGGCCACGTCGACCGACGCAGGGACCATGTCGATCACGGACGCCGTCTCAGGCACCGTCACGGGGGCGGCCATCGACCTGGCGCAGAACGCCGACGTGAGCCCGACAACGGAGGCCGTGAGCTACGTGGAGATCGTCGTGTCCGCCGAGGACGGCTCGACGACACAGACGTACAAAATCACCGTCACCCGCGCCGCCGCGGACGAGAGCACCGACATCGCCCAGATCGCCCCGTCAGTGGGGTGGGTCGTCGCGGTGCCCGCGCTCACGGCCGGCCAGGCCGAGGTCCCCGTGGCCACCTCCGGGGACGCGGACGGGTACGGTGGGTCGGAGGGGAACGCGGACAGCGCGGGCAAGCCCTTCGCGCTGGCGGGCGGCACGACCGACTACCGCCTCCGCGACGACCACGGCTTCTCCTACTTCTCGACCGTGGTCAGGGGGGCGGACATCACGGCGCCCTTCACGATGACCGTGTCCCCCGAGGGCGCCGGGACGCAGGGGACGGGGGCGCTGAGCAAGGTGGCGACGGTGAAGGTCCGGGCCGACGACACGTGCAACGCCGACGCCTCCTCCTGCACGGGACCCGTGCTCGCGGAGGAGACGGTCGCCCCGGGCAGCGCCTCGAGCGCCATCACGATCGCTGCGTGCCCGAGCTCCCGCTGGCCCGTGCCGTGCACCACCAAGATCACCCTCACGGTCCTCGCCGAGGCCCACGGAATCACGGGCGACGCCGCCTACACCAAGGCGTACCACCTGTACGTGGACCGCGCGCCCCAGGTCCCAGCTGACACCGAGTTCCAGGACCTCTACCGCCTGCGCGCGGCCACCTTCCTGAGCGAGATCGAGGGCGTGGCCAAGCTGCAGAACGCGACGGACAACGGGGGCTCGTGCGGGGGCGGCCAGTACCAGAAGGTCGAGGTGATCAACGACACTGGGGCCAACCTCTTCACGGCGGGGGCGTCCCTGGAGCTCTCGCTCGAGGTGAACGCGGCGGCGTGGCTGAAGAAGTGGGTGACGGACAAGAAGGTGGGCGCGGACGCCCACAACAACGGCGGGTGGAACGCCGCCGGGACCGACTTCTCCCAGATGCCCAAGTTCAACTTCGCCACGTCGATCGAGGGCCTGGTGCCCGCCAACACCTCCATCGCCACGATCGACTCTGTCCTTCCCTCCACGGCGGACGGGTTCGGCGGCTGCCCCGCCCTCAAGCCCTACTGTAAGGAGGGGTGGTGCGTCGCGGACGCCGGCGCCTCGGTCGCGGACCCGCGCGGGGACCTTCTCATCGCGTGCGCCAAGGACATCTCCCTGAGCCAGGCGCTCACGGCGGCCGGCACGTGGAAGGTGACCGCGACGTCCACGGACACCGCGGGCCTGGCCTCCACCCGGGCGGTCCACGTGACGGTCACCGAGGCCGGGGCGACGGCCATGTCGGCTTTCGGAGGCGAGTGCGTGAGCCAGATCGACTTCACCGTCGCGTACGGCCAAATGTCCCTGGCCGACTCGACCATCGGCCTGACCAACCTCCAGTCCCGTGTGGCCAGCACCGGCACCGTCACGCTGACGGCCAAGGACTCTTACGGGAACGCGATCACGGCGGGGGCCCGCGCGTACGGCGCCGGCGAGGTCACGGCGTCCATCTGCGCCCCGCGCCAGGGGCTCGCTGACATCAGCGGCGTCCTCAGCCGCGCCCTGGTCGGCGACCGCACCCGGTTCGCGACCGTCGAGGACGCCACCGTGTCGAGCCTCTCGGCGTCGGCCGTCGCCAGCCACAAGATGGTCGTGGACAAGAGCGGCAACGTCGTGGTGGCCTTCGTGGACGCGACGGCCGTGCTGCTCCCCGGCGTCACGGGTGGGACCCCCGGCGACGTCAGCACCACGGGCAGCGTCCAGACCCGACGCTTCAACGTGGCCTCAAGCACGTGGGAGACGCTCGGGGCCGGGATCTACTGCCGCTCCTCTCTAACGGGAGACTACACCCCCGTCGCGCCGAACGGCTTCGACATGTACGCGACGCGCGCAGACTCGGGCGCCGACGTGGTTCTCGCCTACACGTGCGACACGCGCGTGTTCGCCGTGGAGCTGGTGGGCTCCACGTGGACGCCGATGACGCCGACGACGGGCGACTTCGTCTCCCCCGCGACGCAGGGCCAGATCAACCTCAACTGCACCGACGGGGGGCTCCCCGACTGCGGCGGGACAGCCGTCGTCCAGGTGGCCCATATGGGCTCGCCGGTTGTGTGCTACAACGAGAACACCACCACGCAGGTGCTCGGCGTCACCATCACAAACATGCCCACGTGCTACAAGTACACCGAGGCGGGCAAGACGTGGGAAATCGCCGGTGCGCGCGGCGTGAACACGGCCGTCTTCACGACGGCGGGCCTCCCGTGGTCAGTCGGCGCGACGGCCTCGAAGCTCCGCATCGCGGTGGTCGCGGACGGCAACGACACCAAGGTCCTCACCCACGACGGCGGCGCGCCGGGGTCCTGGACCAGCACGAAGACGTTTGCCGGGAAGCAGTGGACTTCAGTGCAGTTCTGGCGCACCTACCAGGGCGGGGCGGCCAAGCTGCTGATGCTCGGGCACCAGGACAATACGGCCCTCCCGGAGCTCTTCGACTACACGTATGACGTTGAGACGGAGATCGGCCTCCCCAGCTTCGATGCGGCGGCTCCGTGCGCAGCCCTCGGGTGCACGTGGTCCAACATCAAGAGCCCCGTGCTGACAACGGACCAGAGCCACCGCCCGGTGATTGTGGCGCTCGACGCGGGGCTGTCGGACGAGATCGTCATGTTCCGGCAGCTCGACACGGCCGCGGGGGCCGAGTGGGAGGTTACGGAGGGCGTCTTCAACAACGGCTCGACCCTCCCCACCGTTGCCATTGCACAGACGGGGTCCCGCATCTACATCGGGGCCAAGGCGAGCTTCCCAAGCAACGCCGCCCTCAACGACCGGCTGCTCGTCAAGCGCATGAGCTTCCTGGACCGCACGGAGAACTCGTGCGCGTGCCCCAAGGGGTACACGTGCGCGTCCACCTCGACGCCTTTCACGGTTGTCGGGGACGGGACCTACACGGCCGACCTGCCACTCACCTCCGTCGGGTGGAACCTCGTGTACCTGCGTGCGTCCGGCACGGCCTCGGACCTGGAGTCCATCACGGCGCTCGCCACGTGGACGGCGCCGGCGGGGGGCGGGAAGGGGGTCGACTACCCCCTCCGCGTCCGCGTGACCCCTGGCGCCTTCGCCGCCGGGTCGACCCTGGAGGTGCCCGCCACGACCTTTGTCGTGAGCGACGCGTGGCCAGAGTTCTACTTGCTCGCCAAGGACCAGTGGGGCAACCTGAGGCCCACGGGGTTCGACGTCAACAACGTTGTCCTCGACAGCGCCATGAACGGTGCCGACGGGCCGAAGAACCCGGACCAGACGGCCTGGGACGACACGTTCGTCTACATGGGCGCGGCCCTGGGCCCCCCCTACAGCCAGGCGGCGGTCGCCGAGAACCCGGAGCTCACCAAGCTGACGCTGAAGACGTACCGCGCAGCGCTGTACGAAATTAATGTCACTGTGACGGGCACGGCCCTCTCCAACACCAAGTCCGTCCTGGTGAACGCGGGGGAAATCTCTGACACCTCGACGGTGCGCTTCTGGAGCGACGCCGTGTACCCTGGCACGGTGATTGCCGGGGACGCGGCGAGCATGTACATCGAGGCCAAGGACATCTGGGGGAACCTTATCCGCAACTCCGACAACAGCGACAAGGTGGAGCTCCGGATCTTCGAGCTCGACGCTGACCCGCCCACGTGCACGCCCTCGGTCGACTGCGTCGAGTACTCCTCCAGCTTGCACAACGCGTCCTACGCCATGGACGCGGACGCCGTGAACAATGCGCGCATCAACGTCTCCTTCAAGGCTCCAACCAACGCCGCAGCCAAGTACGGGTTCCAGGTCCGGCTCAAGGGCCTGACGAGCCCCCTCTTGGACGCAAGGCCAGGCGCCGCCGACGCCGACCGGGTCGCCAACACTGCGAAGGTCGGGTACGCCCTCGGGTGCATCCTCTGCGCGGCGTCCGGGGACGGCCGCGTCGTGAACGAGGCCTCGGACACGGACCGCATGGTCGTCATGCAGGTCCGGCCGAACGTCCCCGTGGAGGTCAAGACGCTTCTCGAGTTCGACACGACGCTGATCGCCGGGGACGTCAAGTTCACGCTCAGGCCCAAGGACGACTACCTCAACTTCTCCGAGACCCTGCGGTGGAGGCTCCGGCTCACCCCCACGGCCATCTCGGCCGACGCGCACGACGCCCCCGAGGGGGTGCCCGACGTGAAGGAGGTGGTCGTGCTCCAGGAGCGGGCCAAGGACGCCGACGGCGTGGACATCCCGGACACGCAGGTCTTCGACTTCACTCAGGAAGGCTTGACGCAGCTGACGCGGACGGGGACGTACCAGGTCGAGATCTTCCTCCAGGACGTCCAGGACCTCGCAATCTGGAGGCCTGCGGCGGTGACCGCCAACGGCACCGAGATCCCGGTCACGTACTCGCCCGCGGTGGACAGCAATGCGGACGGGGTCCCCGATGACCCCAACTGCGACTGCCCGCTGCCGACCATCTCGGTGGACGTGGTGCCCAACCGCCCCTCGGGCAACTCGTCCGTGTCGAGCCTCCCGTCCGTGGTGCGCGTGCAGCAGGAGGCCGTGCTCTACATCGAAGGGCGGGACGCCTACGGGAACCGCATCCGCCAGGGCGGGCAGCTCAACTCGCTGGGCGTCAAGCTGGTCAACATCAACGAGCCGAGCATCGTGGTCGACGCCACCGTGAAGGACGGCGGCGACGGCAACTACATCGTCCAGTTCAAGCTCGAGAGGGTCGGCAAGTACCGGATGAGCACCTTCTTTGACGGTGTCCAACAGGCCAACCAGCGCGACGTGGAGGCCATCAACCAGGCGCGGCGCGAGGGGGAGGTCTTCGGGGTGCTCTCGATCCCGAACATCAACGGCATGTACGTCGCCAACGTGGACGAGGCGTTCACCGTCTCGATCGTGGCCGACAAGTCGTCGCCCCTGGCCGACCAGGCAGCCCTGCAGGTCGTGTCGACGCTCAAGTTCCCCCAGAGCTCGAGCTCCACGGCCGAGGTGCCCGTGTTGTTCAGCGACCTCGGCGCGGACGGCCGGTGGACGGCCAGCGTGACCCCCACGGTCGCCCAGATCTACTCGCTCGAGGTGTCGGTGGGCGGGAGCCCCGTCTTTGGGTCCCCCTTCATCGTGCGCGCGGAGTCGCGCCGCACGCGCTGGCTCGTCACCGACTCGGCCCAGACCGTGTCCGGGTCGAGCCAGTCGAAGGTCCCCTGGGTCCCACCGACCATGGAGGTCGAGCCTATCGCAAGCACCGACATCACGGCCGGCGACGAGCTCGTCCTCTACCTGAACATCCGGGACAAGTACAACAACTCGCTCACCATGCACCCAGAGCAGGAGGCGCGGGCCGTTTTGCGCCGCCTCCCGGACAACACCATCTACGACCTGGCCCTCGAGGAGGCCCCCAACGACTCGGGGTGGCCCGCGCCCTCGGTGAGCCAGTCGGTCCTCCGCGCCACCATCACCCTCGTCGAGCCTGGCGAGTACATCCTCGAGGCCTACTTCCACGAGCTGCGCGTGTGCAACCCGGGGAAGAAGGTCTCGTCGCTCCTCCAGACGGAGCTCCCCTGCCTGCCCAACATACGGGTCACGGCTGGGGCGTTCGACCGCGCCGCTTCGTCGGTCCTGGGCTCAGGCCTGCGCGACGGCACCACGGGCTCCACCATGGACGTACGGCTGCAGCCCCGGGACGCCTGGGGCAACGTCCTGCCCCTCGTCACGGCCTCGGCGGTCGCAGCGCAGGTGTCCGTCTACGGGCCCTTCGACACCGCGGAGCTCGCCGAGGCCCTCGACAAGGCGACCGCGGCCAAGCTCGTGGACGGGGCCTACCTCGAGTACGTGGAGGTGACGCGGACGCTGGACACCACCTTCTCGGTGACCGGCGCCTCGTCCGACGGGTTCTACGTGGTGGAGGTTTTCGAGGTGGACGGGCAAAAGGCGACGGCCACGGTCGTGGAGAGCGCCGTGGCGGCGGCCGAGGCGGCGGCCGAGCAGGACTCGATTACCCTCGGCGGGGCGTGGAAGGCCGGTGACACGATCCAGGTGGTCCAGGCAGGATCGATCGACTGCCTGGACCCGTACGTGGTCGATGCGGCCGATATCGACGCGACCGACGCCGGGAAGGGCGCCGCCACCCACGCGGCCGTCGCCGCCAAGGTCGCCCTGGCTCTCGAGGCCGGCGCATGCGCGGCCAGCTTTGCAGCGACGAGCGCGGACGCGGTGGTTAGGCTCAGCGCCAACGCACTCAACGGGACGCTAGCCAACGCATACACCGTCGAGGTGACGAAGAATGTGACCAACCAGGGCGCCATCGGGGCCGACACGGTCATAGAGATCAAGCCGAGCCTGCCTATGTGGTACGTCACCACGGAGACGGAGGCGGGGAGCCCGCCCGTCAAGACGGTGACCACGACCTGGCACGCGACCACGTCCGTGTGCGCTGTGGAAGCGGCCAGCATGGTGGCGGGGACGAGCAACAGCGCGGCCATCCAGCTGCGGGACCGGGAGGGCGTGCCCACCGTCGACGACCTTACGTACGACGTGGACGTCGTGCTGACGTCGCCCGACAGGACGGTGCAGTCGGTCAAGGGCGGGCACCTGCGGGTGGAGCGCGACGCCACAGACCTATCCATGTACACGGTGGACTTCCAGGTGCTTGAGGCGGGGACGTGGGACGTGCACTTCTGGGTCGGTGGGGTCAAGGCCGCGGCCAACGGCTGCGTCAGCACGGTCGCCGTCACTCCGGCCGCCCCGGACGCTGTCAAGTCGTTCGCCTACGGCCAGGGCCTCACCAGCGCCAAGGCCGGACAGGACGCCAGCTTTTACGTCCGCGTCGTCGACCGCTTCGGGAACCAGGTCGTGGACCGGGCCGCCATCGACGCCCACGGCGGCACCGGGCTCAAGGTGTACCTCGAGCGGAACTCGTACCGGGGCGTCCCGGCCGACCTGGCCGACCCGGCCGTCGTGTACGAGTGGGAGGCGGGGCCTCAGGTGTACAAGGTGACGTACCAGATCAAGGTGGTCGGGGATATGCAGATCCGCGGCGAGCTCGGCGGCGAGTCCCTGGGCAACCTGCCGGTGATGCCCCTCCTCGAGGTCGGGGACCCGTACCTGCCCCACACCATCATCTTCGGCGGGGGCGTCCAGGCCCTGTCCGAGACCAAGCAGGCCTCGTTCGTTGTCCAGCTCCTTGACGAGTTCCGGAACGGTGGGGTCACCCCCGGGCAGCCCGTCTGGGTGACCGTGGAGCCCCAGAACTCGGCTACGCGCAACGCCATGGTGGCGATCGGGCTCCCGACCATCTCCCCCACCGTCACCGAGGTCTTGCGGGGGTACTACATGGTCACGTTCACGGCCGACGCTCCCGGGACCTACAATGTGTGGGTGTACCTCGGCTCCACGCTGATCAAGGCCTTCAACGGCGTCCAGGTCGACGACGGCTGTATCGGCTCCGGGACCAACCTGTGCCTCGAGCAGGGCTTCGACGACACGATCGTCGCCAGCCCGACCAACTCCAAGGCTCAGCCCGTGCTCCGGGATGGCATTGCCGGAAACCGCGAGGAGGCCGTCATCATGGCCGCCGACGACCAGGGCTTCGGGTCCTCCCTCACCCGCGGCGGCACCCCGACCTCGTTCCGGGCAAAGATGACGCTGGTCGGCGGGGCCGCAGAGGACGAGCTCACGGCGGACGAGGTGACGGACCTGTCCACGGGCGCATTCACGGAGCAGCTCTTCCTCCTCAACTACAACAACGGAACCTACTCGGTCAACTACCAGCCCAAGAAGGCTGGCAAGTACAACCTGTACCTGTACGGGTCGGACGGCGTGACCCCCGTGTCGCTCCCGACAGAGGCGTCCCCCACGTCCAACTTCAGCTCGTGGCCGCGTGTCGTGGACATCCTTCCGGGCCCCACGTCTGGCGACGCGACCGTCCTGAGCACGGACATCCCCGAGACGCTGACGGCCGGGGGCACGATCCCGGTCACCGTCACGCCCAAGGACGAGCACGGGAACGTTCAGACCGGCTTCGGCGACGCCTTCCAGGTGCAGATGAAGGGTCTGACGGGGGAGGCCGCTGGCCACTTCCGCGAGTTCTGGCTCGAGCGCTCGAAGGCGCAGTACGCCTCTGGGCAGTACGACTACCGGGCCACCATCACGGGCATTGAGCAGTCCGGGACGTGGGAGATGGCCGTGTACATGCGGAGTCTGGCGGGCGAGCCCGTGCTGATCAAGGGCTCGGACGGCGAGAGCGCCCAGAAGACCATCACCGTGTCCCCGCAGGCCATCTCTGCTGAGCACTCCCACATCTACGGCACGGGCCTGCGCGGCGGCGTGGCCGGCGTCAAGGCCGCGGTGTACCTCGCGGTCCGGGACGAGTTCTACAACCCTGCGGAGTTCGAGTCGCTGCTGCAGGAGGTCGCTCCGCCGCCGGGCCCGACCCCAGCGCCCACGACCGCCGCTCCCGCCACGGCGGCGCCGACGCCGGGCGAGACGTCAGCCTCGACCCCCTCCTCGACCGACACGGCGGCGCCCACGCCTGCCCCCGGGGTGAGGAAGGTGCTTCCGGGCTGCACGCTCACCCTGGTGCCGCGGCAGGCGAACGGGTCCTCCAACAGCATCGGGTCGTGCGGCGGGCTGGCTTGCGAAACATTTTCCAACGCGTGCTTCGCCGGGGAGCTCCCGGGCGAGGGGCCGCACGTGCTCAATGTGGAGTACGTGCCCACCAAGGCCGGCGACTTCGATGTCCACGTCCAGCTGTCCAACAGCCCGGTCCGGGGCTCTCCCTCTGAGAAGATGACGGTGAGGGCCAACGCGCCCGACACGAACAAGAGTGCGATGGGCACCGGTCTCGGCCCCTACACAGTGGCGATCGAGGCGACGGCCTCCGTGCTGGTCAAGGACGCCTTTGAGAATCCCGTCGTCTCGACCGGGGACGTCCAGGTGCTGGGGGAGATCACGGACCCGGCGGGGACCAAGGTAGTCGTGACGGCGGCTGCCGACCCGGATACGCCAGGCAAGTTCGACCTGACGTGGACGCCGCAGGCGGTGGGGACCTCGAACATTGAGGTTACCATCGGGGGTGTCCTCCTCCAGGTCGGCGGTACAGACGTGACGGTGGGCGCCGGCGCGACGGCCGCCGCCGAGACGACGGTCGCCCGGCCCGACGGCAAGACGATGCAGTACGCCGACGCCGGCGTCCCTGTCTTTGCGCTTGTCTACCCGGCCACGTCGGACGGCAAGCCGCAGGACATGAGCGTCAACGACACGATCACCGTCTCCATGACTATCCCGGACACCGGAGTCGGGTCGGTGCAGACGCCCTCCGTTACGGACAAGTACAGTGCCTCGGCTCCACCGGCGTACGAGATCCGCTTCCAGATCGACACGGTTGTCCGCGACACGGACGCGACCGTCAAGCCGTACGTTCTGGATGTCCTGATCAACGGCTCACACGTCGCCGGATCGCCCTTTAGCGTCTACCCCGTGTCCTCCGTTCCAGCCGCGGCCCCGTCCCGCATCATCGAGGCGTCCACGGGCGTCCCTCTTTGGGGCTCTGACTTTTTCGGCGCGATTCCCGATCTCTTCCCCCGCAAGGACTTGGTGGCGGGGCAGCCGGCGGAGCTCACGCTCGAGCTCCTGGACGCCAACGGCAACCCCACCGTCTTCGATGCCGCCAAGGTCCCCCCCAAGATCACTGCCCACCTCTACGGGACTCGGGCGGACGACCCGACGCGGGGCGTCCTGCTCTCAAGCGAGGACTCGTACTCCGTCCCCGCGGATCTCAACGCCGGGGACCTTGCGGGCACCACGGTGACCGTCACCGAGGCGAATCGGATCACGGCGGTCGACGACCGGAATGGCCGGTGGAAGCTCCTCTTCACGCCTACCGTCACGGCCGACCTGGAGCTGGCCGTCTTCCTGTACGACTCGGGTACCAACGCCGACGTGGCGATCAACAGCGGCGTCCCGTACCCGGTGGGCGTCTTGCCTGCCCCGGCCGACGTCTCGAGGTTCACGGTCAAGATGGGCACGGGAGACTCGGCTGGCTCCCCGCTGGTGACGTCAGCCCTCTCGGGGGACGCCGTGCCAGCGGTGGCCGGGGAGTTCGCCTGGCTGCTCGTGGAGCCCCGCGACGGGTTCGGCAACATGGTCACGGACCCTGCGGCGGTCGACCTCGCCGCCACCGTCCAAGTCGTGACAGGGAACTTGACGGGAGGGTTCGAGACGACCACCATGCCCGGTGCGGACCTCACCTTTCACAAGAAGTCTGCGGCGGGGGTGGGCGACGGGATCACCGAGCCCGACGTCTTCTCCTGGAGGCCCGGCAACGTGCTCATGAAGTTCAAGCCCCCCGCCGCCTGCGCGGCCAACAAGCGCTCGTGCATGACGGTCACGATCGGGCGGGTCTTCAACGGCGTGACCACGACCGGCCTGTCCTTCACGATCGCCTCCGTCCCCAACGCCGTCGCGGGCCTGCACGTCGACGGGCCCAGCATCGACGGCGTGACCATCGCGAACGCCATCGACGGCCAGGCGCTCGTCGTGAGGCCCGTCGACATCACGGGCAGCCACGTCGACGGCCTGGACTCGTACGAGGCGGTGACGGTGAAGAGCGTTAAGATCACGTTCCTGAGCAACATCACGTCCACGTCGGTCAATGACGTCAGCGCGAGCGTCGAAGCCTTCGACGGCGGGTGCAAGTGCTACCAGCTCACGTGGGTCGCCCAGGCCGCCGGGACCGTGGAAATCGAGCTCGAGTACCAGGCAGCCGCCCTACCGAACCGCCGCCTCGCAACCGGCGGTAACCCGACCGAGGTGGTCTCGATCCCCGTGGTTCCGGCCCTGGGCGCCCCCAACACGGGCCCCGTCGACCCGGACCTCGCGGAGATCGAGGGCAACCTGGCGGCCGAGGCGGGTAGGGACTCGAGCCTGTACGTGGCGCTCTACACGCTCAAGGCGGGCGACTCGACGATCGAGGTCCCCGCGGCGGACGAGGGGGACCCCGTCACCTACCAGCCGTGCGCTTCGCTGGTGGGGCGCGCCGCCAAGCTCGCCGGCAACTGCCGCGGGCCCCGGGTGATGTCCACGGACACGAACCTGACGGTTACCGCGGCCCTCGACTCGCAGGTCCACGGCCCCACGACGTCCATGCCGGTCACGCGCGAGCAGGACGGCCGATACAAGCTGTCCTTCAACATCGCCAGGAGCGGGCAGCACTTCATCAACGTCATGCTGCAGGTTGGGGCGGGCGCGGCCGTCAATATCCAGGGGGCCGAGCTCCTTGCCGTGCCCCTGGTGTACTCGGGGCAGCACGCCTCGTGGGTCACCAAGCTCTACGACCCCGTGACGATGACTGTCGTCGACCCGGCCCTGACGTCCGTCACGGGCTTCGTCGGGTTCCCCCTGGCTGTGGACTACGTCTCGATGGACGCCAACGGCAACCCCGTCGACGGGCTGGTGTTCCAGCCGACCGCCGCGGACGTGCGCCTCGGGCTCCCTGGCGTCTCGGGGACCCCGGCGGCCATGCCCGCCGACGTCGCTGTATCGAGCGTGCCCGCGATGGACGTCCCGGGGAACAAGGTCAGCGTGGGTAACTTCCCGCCCCACACGCACACGGCCTGGCGCCTGCAGCACACGCCGACCGTGCTGGGCAACCACACGGTCAGCGCCGTGACGCCCGGGACGAACACGGAGGTGGGTCGGACCGTGGCGGTAGACGTGGCGGCCGGGCTCCCCAGCGTGGCCCGGTCGAGCATCACCAGTTCGGGCCTCGAGTCCATTCTGGCGGGCACGACGGTCGAGTGGACGCTGTCGCTGCGGGACACGGCGGGCACGCCCCTCTTCAACGCCTCGACGCAGCGGAGCCTGGTCGACCGCCTAAAGAACGAGGCCCCGGCGTCGGTCAAGGACGGCCTCTCGCACGAGGGCAAGCTGCTGGCCAACACGCCGGCTGCCAGCGTCCTGTTCGAGCCCGTGGTGTCGGCGACTCTGGAGTACCCCGACGGCACGGTCGTCAATGTCCCCGTGGCCTACTCGCAGACCCTCCAGGGGTACACTGGTACCATAACGACGGAAAAGGCCGGCGTCGCGCTCCTCAAGACCCGCGTGTTCGGGCAGCTCTTCACCCCGGATGGCGTGACGGGGTCCGTCAACGTCAAGCCGCTGTCGCTGAACGGGTCCCTGACGTACGTGGCCGGCTCCGGCACGGGTCAGATGGGCACCGTGTCGGCCAACCGGGACATGCACTATATTCTACAGGCCCGCGATCGTTTCAACAACGACATCAACGAGGGCGGCCTCGACTTCCAGGCATCCGTTACGCAGGTGATTGGGAGCCGCATCCAGGCCCTGTCTGACCCCAGCGCGGTCACCAAGCTCCCTGCCAGCGCCGTGGTGCGCGTCGAGGACTACCAGACTGGCATGTACGCCGTGAGCGTCAAGGTGGCCGTGGCCGGGTCGTACGACTTGCTGCTCCAGCGCGGGCCGGAGAAAATCTCCAAGGACGGCAAGGCGTGGATCCTGCAGCTCGACACAAGCGACATGGACGGGGCACAGTCGACCCTCCTCTGCCCGACGCTCAACGCCAACCTAAAGGAACAGTGCGCGGTGCCCGCCACTGCGCCCCTCCCGAACGGGACGGCCTCCGGGCTCGTGCTCCGCGCCGGACGGGTGACCAAGCTGGTCCTCCAGGCTGTGGACGACGCCGGGGTCGTGTCGATGAACCGCAGCGAGGACGCCATGATGTACTACGGCGGCGCGGCGGGCGAGACGATCATCGTCAAGGGCGTCTCGTACGTGGACGTCACCGTCACCCCCAACGCTCGTGTCGGCCAGTACCTCTTCACGTTCACCCCGGCGGCGGCCGGCCCCCTGCGCCTCGTCGTTGCGCACAAGACGTACACCTGGGCCGTCGAGGGGGAGGTGCTCCCCGGGGACATGGCCCCGCAGTACTCGTTGGTTCAGGTCCCCACGGCGCCCATCGAGCCCGTCTTCACGGCCGGCCGCGACCCGCAGCAGTTCCTCGTCATCGCTCGCGACTCGAACGGCAACCGTGTCACTCGCGAGGACCACGTCCCCCAGGACGTCTACGCCGAGCTCATCCCCAATGACGGCTCCGCGGGCCGCATCTTCGAGAGGATGACGCCCCGACCGAGCGGCTACTACCTTCTGAGGTACGAGACTATCGTTCCCGTGCAGGGTAAGGTGTCGGGGCGGATCGGGGAGCAGGGGGACGCGTTCGACAAGGTGCCGATCGAGATTGTCGCTGGGCCCATCGATCTGCGCCGGACCGTCGTCCAGGGCACTGACTTCGTGGTCGCGCAGCTGGGAATCATGAAGGCGGGCGATGCGGCGACTCTGTACGTGTCAATGCGTGACGAGCACAACAACGTGCGCATGCAGGGCGCGGACGCCCACACGCACAACGACCCAACAATCCCCCCGTCGAGCTTCCTGCCGTCAGACAAGTTCGCCCTGCGGATCACCGGCGATCGGGACGGGTCCGCTGTGGATGTGCCTTTCACCGTCGTCTTCAACGGCGAGACTCAGGTCGCCGCGTGCATTACTGCTGCCGGAACGTCGGCCGCCGAGAAGCAGAAGTGCGAGCGTAAGCGCGGGCTGTACGAGTACACCTTCACCCCCGAGACTGCGGGGACGCTTCGCTTCGATTTCTTCGTGAAGGGGCGGCAGCTCGAGAACCCCGCCGGGGGGCTTTCCTACAAGGCAGTCGTGTCCCCCGGCAATCCCGCCGGCGCGGCTGCCGGCTCGGCCGTGTCCCGGTCGCAGATCTACAGCCTGGGCCTCGACGCTGTGCTCCAGGGGGACAACAAGAACTACTTCGACGTGCTAGTGCTCGACTCGTTCGGCAATCGTGTCGGCGCCCTCCCGTCGGGCTGGAACATCAAGACCACCATGGCCCTGACGGGCGGGGGGCCCAGCCTGAGCGCCGTGGCGACGGACCCCGTGCCCGTGGACTTGAGCCTATCGATCCACCGCGTGTTCCTGACGCTGCCCAAGGACCCCAACGGGTCCAACTACAGCTTCCGTCTCACAGTGCAGTACACCAAGGACGGCACCGATCAGCCTGACGGGTTCCTGTGCAAGGGCAACACGATCGGCTCGGACGGGTACCTCATCACGGCGTACAACCTCAACGTCGGCGGCGGCAACGCCTCCAACTCGGTCGTCGTCGACCAGGTCGGCAACATCCTCCAGCCAGGCGGCGTCCCCATCACGGCCGTGGTCGGCAAGCCTATTCTGATGAAGGTCGTCGTCCGCGACACGAACAAGGTCCCGCTCGGCGAGGAGGCTGGCCTTGTGACCCAGTGGCTCGACTTCCCCCTCGTCTCCCCGGCCTCGGACGACCTGCGCCTCCCGGAGCTCAGCGGGAACGAGTTCACCTTGTCCTGGACCAGCTACGTGGCCGGCCGCCAGACGGTCTTCCTGTCGGGGGACAACCGGAGCCCGATTGGGCTGGCCACGGGCAGCGGCCGGAACGGCGTGTACGAGGTGGAGTGGGTGGCGGAGCCCGTCACGAGCCAGAAGGTCTCCCGTGTGCGCCTCGCCGGGCAGCGCGACAGCGGCGACACGGGCGCCCTGCTCTACGCCGGGCGCCCGTGGTCCGTGACGGTCGACCCCCGCGACCAGTTCGGCAACCGGCAGCTCTACGACCCGCTGTCAGGCCCGCTGGCGTTCGAGGCCTCATTGGTGGACACGACGACCAAGGAGGTGAACAAGTGCCAAATCGCCGTGCAGGAGGTCTCAGGGCTGTACGACGTCATGTGCGTCCCCACTGCAATGGGCAGCTACACTTTCGAGGTGACCAACACCTTCGCCGTGAGGGACCCCGCCGACCCGCTGTCGGTCGTCCTCGGCCGGCGCTCGCTGGCGCTCGGCGTGGACCACAGCGTCTACTCCCCGCGCGAGACCCGGATGGACCCGTCCGTCCTCTCCTTCGACGAGCTGGAGTTCTTCTCGGGGGCGAGCGGCACCGGCATCGACATCAAGCCCCTCGACGACTTCGGGAACCCAGTCGTGAACCACACGGCCCCCCCGCTCGCGGCCACCGTGCTCCTCCTCTCGGGCGGCGCCGGGCAGGCCATCGGGTCCTCATTCGCCGACACACTGGACGCGCACCTGGTCCCGTCCACGGAGGGCAAGTACCGCCTGCGCCTCAGGCCGGGCATCTCGGGCCTCTTCCGCGTCACAGTCAAGGAGGCTGGCACCCCCGTTGTGGTGCAGCGGCCCTTCCCCGTGAGGGTCACCGCCGGCGCCCCGTCCACTGTCTCCTCGGAGGTCTTCGGGGCCGGACTCGCGGCGGCCCGGGCCGGGTCCCCCGCGAGCATCTTTGTGCGGCTCTTCGACTTGAGCCGCAACGTGATGACGAGCCTCGACACAGTCCCCGAGGTCGCCCTCGCTGTCGCTGACCCGGCCGACGCCACCCAGGTGGCCGAGGACCAGGGCGTTATCACCTTCACGGTCAGCACGGCCCGCGTCCCTGGCGAGGGCGTCCTCGAGATCGTGTATGAGATCCGGGACCCCGGGGACTACAGGCTCATCCTGACGCTGGATGGGGAGGCGGCCCCCGGCTCGCCCTTCGCGGTGTCCGTGTCCAAGGGCCCGGCCCCGCAGGTGCTGGACGGGTACCCTGTCTTCACCCGGAGCGGCGCGTCAGTGGTGTTCCTGTTCGACACGGAGACCAACGCGGGGGTGGTGGAGGGGTCGGCCCCGCTGACGACGTGCGACAACGTGTTCACGGAGGCGTCCCTACTCAAGCTCGGGTCCCAGCTGGTGGCCACGGAGCGCGTCTTCGACTCGATCTGCCAGTGGGTTAGCAAGTCGGAGCTCGTGGTCCTCTTTGGGACCAAGCCAACGCTCAAGCCGACCTCGCTCGACCCAACGTCGACGCTGCAGTTCAAGGAGGATGCGATCAAGAACCGGTACGGGAACTCCTTCCCCGTCACAGGCGTGTACGCGGTCGCTCCCCCCGCGGGCGCCGACATCCCGAAGCCCCTGATCAACATCAAGGCCCCGCGGACGCTGGGGGTGTGCGACGACCTGGTGGTCGACGCCTCGGGGTCCACAGGGGGTCTGGGCCGGGACAACGGGCTGAGCTACACGTTTGTGATCGAGGGCGCCACGACAAACGACACGACGACCGCCGGTCAGGCCCTGACGGACGCTGTCAATGCCGACCTGGCCACCACCGGGGTGCTGACGGTCGCTGCCAGCAAGCTCACTGCCGGGGCCACTTACACGGTCCTCGTGCGCGTGACCAACTTCTTCGGCGCTATCTCTCAGGTCGAGGCGTCGACGCAAGTGACCAAGAGCAACTTCCCCGCCCCTCGCGTCTCCATTGCCGGCGGCCTGTCGCTCCTCGAGAACGTCAACAAGAGCGAACCCGTTGTCATCAAGGCAGAGGTAGAGCCCATCGACGTCGCCAAGTGCAGCGGCACCATCTTCGCGAGCCTCCAGCCCTCGGCCATCGCCTCGATGACCTTCAACTGGACGGTCAAGCGCGGGGCCGCCATCGCCCGGTCGGCCTTCTCGTCTGACGCGGCCTTCGCCAACTACTCAAACTCGCTCTCGTCGCGCACCCTGTCCATCCCGCCCGGGGTCCTCCAGGTGGGCGAGACCTATATCTTCGAATTCACCGCCGCCCCCTCAACTGCCGGGTTCGCCGGGTACAAGGGCACTACCGAGGCTACGGTGGCCGTGAGCGCGACGCCCATCTCGGCCCGCGTCACAGGCGGCGACGCGGACGTGCCCTTTGGCGTCCCCTTCGAGATCACCGCCTCCCCGATCGACCCGGACGACGCCCGCGACCCCGTGTCGGGCGAGAAGACGGCCTTCAACTTCGAGTGGTCCTGCGAGGAGGTGGTGCAGGACGCCGCGGGCGCCTGGCAGCCCGTGAGCGCGGGGAGCCCTTGCTTCGGCTCCCGGGAGACAGACGCCGCCGTTCTCATCTCGCGCGTGTACGTCGAGGTGGAGGCGCCTAGCGCCGCGCTCCTCAAGGCGGGGTCCACGTACCGTTTCTCCGTGCGCATCGCCAAGGAGCCCCTTTCGGAGGGCCGCACCGTGACCGTGTCGGTCCTCCGGTCGATCAGGGCGCTCGAGGAGGGCCAAGACCCCCCGACGCACCGCGTCGAGGTCCTGACGCCGGCGGAGGAGCGCGTGTCGCCCTCGACCGAGTTCGTCCTGTACGCGCAGGCGGTCCCGCTGATCGTCGAGGCGACCGACGCCAACCCAGACGTCAACCCGGCCACTGCGCTCATGGCGTGGACTCTCGAGTCAGGCACGCTCAAGGACAGCAAGTCCCTCCTGGACTCGACGACCGACGGGAAGACCGAAGGCCGCCGGCTCCGGCTCAAGGCCGGGGCGCTCGTGGGCGGCCAGACGTATCGCTTCAAGGTAACGGGCGGGGGGGTCGCGGCCGGCACGACGTCGACCGTGGCCGTGGAGGCCAACCGTGCCCCCTGGGGCGGCGGGATCTCCGTCTCGGCCAGCACCCCCACGTCTCCCTACAACGAGGGCGTCACCGTCTTCACGGCCAAGCTGTCTGACTGGCAGGACGACCCGGAAGACCTCCCCCTCTACTACGAGTTCGCCTACGTGGACGTGACGTCCCTCGGCCTCGCCGACGACGCCACCGCGGCGAGCGCTCTCCCCTCGCTGTTCAACCTGCGGGCCGCGAACAGGGAGACGCCCCTGACCACGGTCGCCACCTCCCTCGCGGAGACGCAGTTCCTCCTCCCCGGGTCCCTCCCCAGGAGCAGGTACCTGATTGTCGGCTACGTCACTGACTCAGCCGGGGCCACGAGCGAGATCGTCCACCTGACGTCGATCATCGACGTGAAGCGCAACGAGGACGAGGGCCTCGCCGCCAGTGGCTCGGGCGCGGCCCGCCGCGCCCTCCGGGCCGACGGCCCGGACTGGGACCCTGCGTCCCCCGCCTTCCGGTCCGCAGACGCAGCGGGCCGGCGCCGCCTCGCCTCGACCCTCCGGGACGACGAGGCGCTGTCCAACCAGGCCAACGCCGAGCTCGACGCCACGATCGAGATCCACGTCCGCGACGGCGACCTGGACCTCGCCCTGCAGTACCTGGGCGTGTACGGGAAGAAGTTCTGCGTCCCCAAGCCGCTGGGGGCGGTGGCGCTGCCCGGGTGCCCCGCGGGGCTCGTGTCCCTCGCGTCGGCGAGCGACCGCGCCGCCAGGCAC
>Ga0181582_10000480_pt1 | contig 28255 bp, 11 predicted proteins | sample 071ome_32_FD_132438 | JGI IMG/M metagenome (GOLD analysis project Ga0181582, IMG submission 132438) | Coastal salt marsh microbial communities from the Groves Creek Marsh, Skidaway Island, Georgia - 071405AT metaG (megahit assembly) | ecosystem: Environmental > Aquatic > Marine > Intertidal...
ACCTTGGTCTTGTGTAAATCTTTTTACCACATGGAAATCTAAAATTTCGCTGTATGCACCACTACCTGCACAACCATTTCTAAATGTTAATGGTGCATTACTACAAGAACTAATTTTTACATATTCAGTGTCGCTACCAGACACTGTTGTTACAGTTGCACCCGGTATATCAACACACTTGAGATTTTCGGCAAAGCCAGCAAATCCACCTCCCGGTAAACTAACTGACTCGCCATTAATAATTAATACATCTCCTGGTGTTGCACCAATTACATCATCTCTAGAAATTTTCACACTAGGTGTTGGTTTATAGATATTACAGAAAATTGGGTTGCCTGCAGGAATATGTATTCCACCTTCTGTTCTTCTTGTTGGTGTAATAGTAATAACAGGATTTTCTGTATAGTTGAAATCTGTTATGTTTGGATATAAAGTATCATCATCTTGTCCGTCACCTGGGTATCCTGGAATATCTGCTAAAGGCGTTGTTTCTGAGAAATTAATATCTTTTAGTGTGATGTCACCACTAAATGCATCTTCAGCATATACTGGTACGCCATCTGGCAATCCAGTTGTAATTGGTTTTGGAATACCGAACAAAATATCTTGTCCGTTAGCAATACTCGATATCAACGAACCAAATAATGTGTTAGCACCGTCTCGTGATCTGATCGCTCTAGGGAACAGAGGAATAGGTCTTGGGCTAGGCGTTGCTAGAGGTTTAACTTTACCACCACTTACTCGCTGAGAAGTTGTATTAGAGTAGTTTATACCTGTAGTGCTGATTGGTTTGTAAATGCCATAATTCTGTGCTGACACAAACTTAGTAGGTGTAGTTTTTCTCAATGCTTTTGGAATACTTCTAAATCCAGTCATTGGAGTTTGACTCCAACCTGCAAAGTTTTGATAGTAATTATTTGAATCCCAAATATTAGCATACTTGCCGCCTAAATAACTAGAACCAGTGTAGTATCCAGTTGGAGAATAAATTGGGGTATTATAACCTGTGCCTGTTCCGTATGATCCTGTTCCATAGTCACTATCATCGCTACCGCCTGAGGTTGTTTTGCCTCCTGGGTTACTGTTTTGTGATTTTAATGCATCTTTACTTAATCCGTTCATGGAAGGAACATCAACACACATTGCATATATGCTACTACCAGAGGCCGCTTCTACTACAACTACAACAATCTCACCATCTGTTGGATTTAGTGTGCCTTCAATTACACCGGTGTACTGAATATAGTCTTTACTGGCAGGCTCTCTAACAAAGTTTTTGCTAACACTGTTTTTGAGACTGGTTAAGTATTGTGAATTAGCATTGTTAGCACTTGCTAGTAAATAATCTTTTTCGCTTGTTGTTGCGTTTCTAACTTTGTTTTCGCTTAGGCTTGTGCTAAACTTTTTATTACTGCTCGATAGTGCTGTACTTTTACTTGCAACCTGATGAACACTAAACTTGTCGCCCGCACTGTATCCGTGGAACACTAGAGAAACTTTTCCTTTACAATCCAATGTATAGAAATATTTGTGCGACCCTGATGATTGACTGTATGCTCCGCCTGATGCTTGAGTAGCAAAGAATCTCAGCCACTTATCACATGTTGCTGGAACCGGTGGTGCAACAGAACTGTTAATAATCTGTGCTACTGCACCATCGTAAAATGTGCTCACAGGATCAGTAGCATACTGAGTATTAGGTTTATCAAAAAATGTATCACCGATAGCATCCGGAATTAGTCCATTGTCATCTAGTTGTTGATCAGTCAGTGACCACATTAATGATTCTGCTTTTGTTACTTCGTTTGTATAGAAATCATAATCTTCTTGTTCATCTATTGCAGTCTTAATTAAAATAGGACCATATGTTGATTGTCCAAATGCAAAATTAATAGGTAATCCACCTAGGCCATCGAGACCACCACTACCAGCACCCCCGTTAGACTTCTGTCTAGCACTATTGTTACTTGGTCTAAAGATCCTCAGATCGTCCCCGGTATATCTAGTGCCGTCTGGTAGTTCAATATATTCAATATCTAATTTTCTATCAAGAGAGTTATCATTAAATACATCCTGCTTCCCTAGTTCAGCACTATAGAATGTTACCTTATAATCATTCCATGAACCAGAAGTACACAGATACACAGTTTTAGAACTGTCTAATTTACCAGCAGTAATCATTAGTTTTAGCATGCCGCCTTCTTCAACAGATGGTTTATCATATGTTAATGAAAAACTGTACTCTGGTGGTTCTGGTGGTGGTGGCGGATTGTATGGTGGCTCTGGTTTAATAATAGGATCACTTTGCTCACACTTAGACTTCAATCCTGCTAAAGCACCACCATTAGTAATTGGTCCACTGCCACTGGGGCCTGGGCCTGAAGGGCCTGAAGGGCCTGGTCCTGAAGGGCCTGGTCCGCTTGGTCCCGGTCCGCTTGGTCCTGGTCCGCTTGGTCCCGGTCCGCTTGGTCCCGGTCCTGGAGTACATGTTGTACCAGGAATTGGTCCTGGGTCTGGACTAAAGTGTGGATAATTATAGTATTTGTCACAATATAACAAACATGTGGTTGGATCATAATCTCCATCTGCATAAGTGTTGTTACATGGTGTGGTCTGCTGAAATGTTTTATTATGTGACAGTAATTCACCGACAATATATGTGTGGGCATCTTCTACAGTGATTACCACAATGTCATCTATAATATCATCTTCTATACTGACAATATTAACACCCTGAACATTATCGCCTACATGCAAATCTTGTATTTCTACCCAATCATCACCAACTTTAAATTTGTGAGTGTAAGAACCTATAAATTCAAAGCCGTCATCAAATTTAACTTTGAGTCTTTGCTCTTGTTTAATTTCTACATAGGTTACATTATACAATCCATACTCGCCAGTATCTTCATGTGCTGTATATACAACATCGCCTACTGATAAATCTCCTGCGGGTTTTGTTTTACCGTCTTGTGATATCTTAATTGGCATCTCAGGTGCTGGGCAACTTGTAATAATAGGAATATCAATCGGTTTGATGTCGGTGGTTAGTGTGATAGCATCATCCGTCCATGGTCCTGGTCCTGTAGTATTACTATCAGCCGGGCCAGTCGGGCCAGTCAGTCCGTCTATATAATCTTGTATAGCATCAACATCGATATTAAAGTTCCACCCAAAACCACTACCAAGTTGTGTGGCTCCTGAACCGCCATAATTGTCTAACCAGTTTTGAAGGCTGGTTAAGTCCGGTCCTACTGCACTACTAGTACCAGTACTGCTATAATTAACTCCAGGAGTAACCGGATTTAAATAACTTGGTAATCCTAGCGGATTAAAATTATCTGGTATTTTGATTGGTGTAGGTTGACTATTCGTGTAACTACTTGGATCAAATGTAGTTGGTATTGATTCGCTATCAAAATCTAAATTAAATCCTGAATAATCGTTAGCGATAGGATTACTTGTAATTTGCCCTGTTACAGCAATATCAGTCATGTCAATAGCACCACTGTTTAATACTTGATTTGTAACATATGGTGTACCACCAGCAGTATTGTTTATACCTCCTGGTATATTTGTTGGATTATCTAACCATGGGAAGTTCATGCTAAAACTTCCTCGATATCCTAACCATGCCCTCATCATTGCTTGTCGTCTATTAAACGACTCCACCATGCCGTCAGCACTCTTAATGTTATCTAATTTGATTGTGCTAAAGTTAGGATTAATCACATCATGGTCTAGTGTGCTGACTACTGCTTGAGTGCTAACTTTTGTAGGATATGCATTCAATGTGCCAGTAACATTACTTGACAATGTGTCTGTGCCTTTGTAGGTAAATGAACCGTTAACTTGTTGCAGTGTTAACACAGAATCGTTCTGTCCTACCACAATAGCAGTTGCACCACTATTAGCCTGTGTTATTAATTCTCCAGTGATGTCACCTAGGGTAGCAATATTAGCATTGGCTGTTAAAGTAAAGTTTGCATAACTTGTTTTATTTTGCCATGGATACAAATCCAGCACTTGCATGTAGTTGTCTCTGGTTAGGTGTGCATTTACAACTTTATTGTAATAACTTATTGGGAAATTGTGAATACCAATTTTACCAGTATATCCTGTTATACCTAAGTCTTTATCGAATGTAATCTTAAGGTTTTTAGTTACAATATTACCTGTAGTTGCTGTATTTGCATAGTAAGGCACATTGATAATAAAAGTATTTGCTGTGGCACTTTCAACATTAAACACACCATTGTATGTACCAGCATCAGTAATTTTAACTTTTTGTCCACTTAAGAAAGGATGGTCTACTGATGTAACCAATGTCTTACTTCTAGTTTCTAATACCAAATTACCTACATCAACAATACCGTTACCTTGATTAGCCCAGTCAGTTGTTACAAATGCATTATATTGTGCATTACTTAGACTTACTGTAAATCTTCCTATTTCAACATTACCGACTACAAATGTATTTCCGTATAATGGGAATGTATTACCTAATGCAGATCCAAAACTTACTGTAGAGCCATCAAACAAGCCGTCTGTTGCGGCTGTAATTCTCACAGTGTTATTTGCTAGTGCCGCGGCACTTGCTGAGCTAATTTTGCTAACTGTTGAACTAAAGTTTGTGATTTCATATGTTGAATCAATCGAAGGCGCAATAGAAACAATATTTGCTTCTACCATTTTAACACTAGACAGATTACTAATTCTAACTTGTTTAGCATTTACAACTTCCTGGTTGGTCCACACTACAAACTTTTCATTTAAATTTGTATCTTTAACAATTAGATGATAATCTAAGAATCTACCAGTATCAATGTCATGTATTTGATTGTTGTCTGTGTATTCAAACAGATCTTTATCAGTGTATAAATATGCACTTCTTTGGCCTGCTTCGTTTTCAATATAAGATGTATTTGCTTCTATATTCTTAAGTTGGTAGACATTCCATGTTTTGTTTTCGCTTTTTGCAACATGAATTGTGTGACCTTCATCTGGCTGAACTAAGTTTGTGTCTACAAAAAATGATCTAATGTCTTGCGGTCTAAATGCTCTAAAATCAACATTTGCTTTATGCACATATCCTGCATTAGGAATTTCTCTAAATTTTTCATCAACGGCGCCGCGCCAATCTATATTTGCTGTTGTTGGCCAAAGTCCGTTTTCTTTAACACCCAAAGGTTTTTTGAGGAATCGTTTGTTGTCATCTATATCGATTAATATAGTATCATCATTTTTAACATCTGGTGTTATTTCATAAATTCGTTTGCTCTTAACTAGAGCAGTAATATTATCTGTAGCAGTAACCTTAATTCTAATTGTAGCATTAGGTAAATCGCCTTGATAGTTTTCATTCAATGTGATCGTAGAATGTTCTTTAATGTAGATGTTAGCACCTGCGGCTAACATTTTATTTTTTAAACTGCCTACATCATATATTTTTAAACTGGTACTACTTAAAAACTCGTATCGTTTCCAGTCAGGAGTATTAACCAATCTATCGCCATTAACATAAACATCTACATGAGGATATATGTTTTCTGTTGCAACAATATTATTTGCATCTACATTAAATGTTTTATTGTTAAATGGACTGATTAAAGTTATGTTCCCTGAATAAACTGTATCAGGAGAAACTAAGCCACCACTACCAGGAATAATTTTTTGTGAGTTAGGAATACCAGAAGTTACAAAACTTAATGCTGTTCTACTACCGTGATCATATACCCAGTTGTTTCCATTGTCAGACGGAACAGCAGTTCCGTTAATTGTCATAGCAATATGAGAAGCATTAGTTTCCGAACCTGTGCCATCTGTTTTAGCATCGAATGTGTCTATGCTAAATGATTGCTTAGGTTGATACCTTCCTGGTGTTAAGTTTAAATCACTAAGTGTGGTTCCACTCTCTGTGAGAGTAAAGTCACTACCAACAATAGATATTCTGCCTTGTACATTTACAGGAGCAATTTCATCTACATCGTAATCGCCATCTACTACCATATTAAATGTTGCAAATGATGCTTTAATGTTTGCATTTACATCTGCATTATTATTGATTGCATCTGCAATCATATACAAATTACTTGCACTGCTTACATCAATGTCAACATTTGCATTACCAAAGTGATCAGTAATAGTAATGTTGCTTAAAGTCATGCCACTTAAATTATCTGATACTATTGCTGTACTTTGTGCCTGAGGTGATTTAAATAAATGCCTTGTGTCGCTTATTAAAATGTTACTTGCAATAATATTAAGGCCGGTGGTTTGTTCGTATCCAGAGCCTTCATTTGTAACTTCTATGGAAGAAATTTCTCCTGCACTGTTCAATACTGCTTTTGCAGTTGCCGTAATCTTAGGATCTTTAATAGGCTGATTTATTTCTATTGAAGGTACACTGTGATATCTATGACTAGTGCTAACCACATTAATTTTATCTACTACGCCGGTTGTGTCTTCAGGGAATGCTAAAGTAATTAATTGAGGATCTGAAACAATATCATCTCTATCAATCTTCAATTCAATTGCTTGATCATTTTCTAAGTCACCAAAATCTCCAACCTTAACAGCCCATTCATCAAATATTGTCATATTTCCTTGAATGATGTTGTTGCTCTTAGAAATTTTCTGTAGAGAAGGTATAGTACCTTTCTCTCTAATCATACCACTATAAAATTCAAATTGTGTATCATCGTCCATCTCTAAATCAGATAGATATGATTTTTCAGTATACCCAAATAGTCCTCTAGCCCTTTCGTATAAGTGTTTTTCAACTGGCACAAATCCTAATTCATGGTAACGGCCTAAACTTTGTGCCATGTTGTCTAAGTTAGGTTTAAGTTCGTCGCCTTGAATAATAAAACCTTCACTGCTAAATCTACCATCCCAGTTAGCAGTCTTCTTACCTTTTAATCTTAATCTATTTTGTTTTTGATTGTATAAAGGATTGTAAATTGTATCATTAAATTCTGTTAAATTATCTACAGTCAACGCATGTTCAATTTCTTTAGTGTACAACAGGCATCCATAGATTTGTGTGCCGGATGGCGGAATAACTTCTATTCTGTTATCAACACGAACTATTTCACACTCAGTTGGCTGAATTGCTTTACCATTTTGATCTATAAGATTAAATTGGCTTCTTTCAATTCTGTTTACTTTTGCAATAAATCCGGTCTCACTCTCAAATGCTACTTTAGTAGCCATCGGTGAAAGTTCGATAGTGTTATTATTTTGCCATCCGCCTGCTATCCAAAATAAGAATTGCTTACCTGCGTATGTCCAATTTCTTGCGTCATTAATACCAACATCAAATCCACCAAAATCAAAACCTAAACTTTCATGGTAGTTTCCTAATGCTATTAAGAATTCGAACACTTCTTGGTGAGTAGCAAATACCGTATCGTATTCTACTCTTACTACTTCTGGTAAAGATTCTTGATAAATTACTCCTTTGACCGATCCTCTAGTTGGAAGACCAGATAATGATTGCCAAAGAGAACTTATAAATGACTCACTGCTGGTCACAAATGTAGGTGCTCGATAAAATCTATCTTGATAAGCAACAATAGTACCTTTCTGATATGCTGTTAATGGTTCCCATGGAACAAACTCAACTGCTTCGCCACCTACTTCAAATGAACTAGTTGGACCAAATTTGTTAGGTTTTAATGTGTTAAAGTATCCTAAATTTTTATCGTATCCTTTAACTTTATAACCATTTTCAATTTTTTGTACAATTACACCACTATAAAAGTTTCTATTTTTATATGGTGAACTATGAATAGTAATCTCAATATTTTCATTTGGAATAATGAGACTGCTTCTAGTGCTTGTACTACTAAACTGATCGCTTCTAACTTTCAATGTGTCTTTGTCTGTAAAGCCTTCTACTCTATGCGACAGTTTAGTATTTACTGTTCTTATTTTATCTACAAAATCAGTCTTAGTATTAAGTCCTTGATATGTTAACCAAGAATGTATAAATTGTGTATAACCTGTATTAATAATTGTGTCATTGTTCGCATCTAAGTCGCCATGAATTCTAAAATGGTCTGCTGACTTAAATTTAAATATTTCTCTATCAGTTTTATTAATAAGTTTGAAACTTTCTGCAGGAGGTGTTTCAGTATTTGTTGGGTCTGCAAATAATGTTACAAATCTTCCGGGCTTAGCCAGTAACAATGCTTCTGTTATTGCAAATGGATACGATGAACTATACTTCCATGCATTTTCTACAGGTGCGCCATCGCCAAACTTCCAATCATTAGATATTAAATTACCTGAACCTGTAACTGTGGTTACTATATCATATGTGCTAGTGATTGCGTTTAATTCACCTACTGTAGTAATATTGCCTGCGTTATTTTCTTCAGGTTTAAGTGCAACGGCATAGTATTTGCCTGACCAAGTATATGGTTCACTAGAACCCCATATTGCATCTGTAGAGTCTTTTATTCCACCAAATGCATACGGGAACATAGGGTTGCCGTTATAATCTACTGTAGTAACATAGTAATAAATAGGTGTTGTAGGAGATTCAGGTGTTACACCATATCTCATGTTGTATTTTGCTAGTCCAGGCTTGAATCCTACAAAGCCATCTGCACTATCATCTGTTGCATCATATTCATAATCTTCTAAGTATTCACCAGTATGGTACCCGCCTGGGCCACTGCTTCTTGTTCCAGATTTAAGTCTAAAAACACTTTTAATATTTGTAATACCACTACTGCTGTCCATAGCATCAGCATAACCATAAGGACCGTAAATTGGTAATCCATCCCATGCAAATCCTACAATAGGTGAATGCTCTGTTGTACTCCATTCCTCTAAGCCTGCATGTTTAGGCTCAATAATGTAAGTTCCTTTAGGTGCTGTTTCGTTTCTATAAATCGGGTTTTCATGCCATGTCCCTGATGCATCTGTTTTGTTTTCATCTTTTAAACTGTAAATAGGCACACCAGTAACAGTAACACCAACAAAGTTATCACCTAGCTCGTCTGCAAATCCCTGGGCAACTACGCCTTCAGGGACAATACTGCTATTTCCCATTTGTTCAAATGTATAATTATAAAGTTGGAAACCAGACTCTATATTGTCATTTCTAATATAGATATTTGCAATTTGGAAACTGTCAAACCCAACACCCACAGTATCCCAACCAGTAGTATCCCATGTAATCCTTGCAGATGTACCAGTACCGTATGTTACATTAATACCGTTAGGAAGATTATTGTGTCCTTGACTGTCATAAAACTGGTCTGTAATATCTAAACTAGCAACTCTTGCGTTTGACCAATTAAGTGAGTTTGTTGTAGAACCGTTACTAGATATCTCACCAGGACTTAAAAGTGTACCTGTTTTTGTTACTGGTAATAAATTAGACAGACCTGGTCTTGCAAAATTATTTTTAATTTTGTAACTTTCATCGGCAAAGTTTTCTCTAGGCCCTTGCCTAATAATACCTAGTTCTAAATCGTTCCACATGCTCTCATTTAGAGCAGTGTAGTCGGTGCCATATTGCGTATCCCACCAAGTTGGCTTTTCAAAGAAACCCAACATTTCCCATGGATGAGTATGGGGTCTCACTGTATCGTAGTAATAATTGTACCAGCCTCTCCAGTGACCTGGAAGATCTATATTGCCTCTGTAATTCCAAGTCCACTTGTCGTTTTGATCAAAAAACTCGTTTTTCTGATAATCTGTTTTATTTGCACTAGACCAGATAATAAAATTATGTCTTAATAAATCTGCATATTCTTTAGGCTCAAAATCTGTATCTCTAAAGTAACCAGCTCGTACATCTGTTGTGTTCAATTTTGGTAAACTGTTTGCATCTCTAAATTGTTTTTGACAACTGTTGTAAATTCTTTTTTCAAACTCTAATAAAATATCATCAGTGATGTTACCAACTGTTGGTGTTTTACTGCCATCGTGTCCTATTACAACATCTATAGGAGTTTGATACGATGAATCTGTTTCTATTCTAGGTTGATGTAACGGATATATGCCCATTGCACTCGGTGTAGGAGGACATTCAGCACTGTCTCTGTTTTCATCATACAATTTTACAATAATTGTGTCGCCTACTGATAATGTGAATTTAGAAGAATCTAATTGAACCGTAATTGGGTTAGTGCTACTAAATGTATATTCATCATCTAATAATAAAATGCGAGGGAATTCATCGTTAAATGCTTTATAGTAAACTAGTGCAGTATTTTCTAAAAGTGCAACATCTTTATATTCGTCTAGTGTATATTCAAACTCTGCAACATCTGTAACATCAAATGTTTGTTCTACAAAGTTATCTCCATACGGTAAAATATAACTAGTTGCAAATACACCTTTACCTATACTGTATGATACTGTATTTCTTAAAACTTTTTCAAGTAAATATTCATTTGAATAAAGACTAGTATCAAATGTATTATAATATTTTTGTATTTCTGATTTTAATCTGTTTTTAAACTTTTCGTATTCTCTGCCAACAAATCTAATAGACTCAAGCAAGTTATGTGGTTGATCGTCTAATAAAAACGCACCTAAGATCAAATTATCGTTTGACATGGTAATGTCAGTTGCGTGTATTAAATCTTTAGGACTAGAATCAAAATTGTTGCTTGCTAATGCATCACCTGCAAATCCGTCTTGACTTTCTACAAATCTCTTAAAGTGAGGCAAGTACTGAGGTTCTGCAATAATTTCTATATCATTCTTATCAGGGTTGTTTCTCCAACTTAAAGGAATATCATATCTACTATTATTAATTAATCGTAAGCCATCATCACTTACAACTTCAATTTCAATGATATCGCCATTTTTAAAATCAAATTTTGAAAATACGATGTTTCCGTCGTTATAAGTGTAATCAGAAATTATAACACTGTTCTTTTTAACTATTATATCATAACCACTAGGCGTGCCTAATCTAGTGTTTGGTACTGCACCAATATCGTAAATTAAAGTCTTATCTTCGATAATATTAGCATCAATAGTGTATGTTGTATGAATTTTTTGACGAGATAAAGCATCTACTGTCTTCCAATAAGAATGATACTCTGTTTTGTTGCCAAGTAATTTATAATAAAACGCACCTTTTATAGAACTGTTTGTACTACTACCGAATGGTTTATAGTTATATGATGCTGTTTCTATACAGTTCTCAAAACTAATTTCACTAGCACTTTTAAATTGACTGTAACTTAAAGGGAACCCTAATACACTATCATTTGTGCCTGTTCCTACTTTATAAGAAAATATCTTACAACCGTCAAAAGATGAACTAGGATAAATGCCAAGATTGTTTAATGATCTATTTTTATCGTCGTATAAATTAAACAGAGGTGCTTGGTTGACATTTGTTTTATTTTGTGCCTGCTGGAATCCTGCATCTGTTACCAAATAATCTATTCCACTATAATTAATACCATTTTTAATATTAAATGTATCACCTGTAGCAAGCACAGCACCTTCTGCTGTTAAAGCAATACTTGAACCTACACCGCTTACTTTATAGATAATGTTTTTATTTGTTTCAGATTCGTTATCAAAAACAATTAACATATTGTTAGTTAAATCAACATTATCTATAGTAAATGTTGATTGGCCTTGTATGTCTGATATGAGATTTTCTGTAACAAATAAATCTACTTCACCTCGATAATTTGTACCGTGGTTATACATTTCTATTCGTCTATCGAATTCTATAATAGGTCTTTGAGCTCTGTATTTTTTATCCGGTAATGTATCACCTACATCTAAAAAGTTATTTCTATGATACCAGTGGTTACATCTACTCCAAGCAGAACCAACTACTGATCCTCTTTCTATAACCATGTAGTCTGAGTATTCTTGATTTGCTTGAGCACCAAACATTCTATTACTAATACTTTGCTTGGTTAGATAAATGCTTTCTCCTACACCACCTACAATATAATTTGTTGCAATATAACTAGAAGGTATAACATAATTACCAACAAAAGAAATAACCATTCCGTTGCGTAATTTTTTACCGTTCATGTTTGGAGATGTTGTGCCATCTACAAATGTGTATTCTTTTTTGCCTATAATATCTTTTTCTATATTAATAGGATTGTATTGATCCATTGTGATTGTAACAACACTTGGGCCTGTAAGTGACCAAAAATATTCTGCATGATTTATAAACTTGTCAACATTAATTGGTGGCATAAATGTTTGATAATTAGAACCAAACAATGTATTATGATTTCTTACATTAACACCATAAGTTTTAAGTATATCTATAAATTCATCATAGAAAATTACATTTTCACTTTCACCAGTAATAGGATTTAAATTGTTTACCGCTGGACTAAAAGCATAGTGGAATCTATCTGGATTCAGTGTGTCAATAAATGCTCCGGATAAACCTGTGTCGTCACCGGTCTTCTTACCAATGTATCCGGAAAGCACAGTTGTATTTGCTTGGCTATATAATTGCTCTACAGTACTTTCGAAAAAGTTTTTAATTGCTGTAGTTTGCAATACAACTGGTAAATTGTTTACTAACTTATCGGCCATTTAAATTTTACCTTTTTACACTTAAAGTTTGTTGACTAATTTTTTCTACAACTTCTATATCATTCACAGTAGCGGTATTTAAAAACAATTCATCTGGTTCACCTTTTACTTGGAAAAGATCACCAAACTTACCACTAGTGTTTCTAGGTACAATAACTATACTACCTATATTACTGCCCAATCTTTGATGCACATAACTGCTGAGTTCTGTAAAGTAAAAAGTTTCACCAAACTCCCAATTATCTACATTAAAGTATGTGTCAAATGCTTTAATAATTCTACTTCGAATTTCGTTGTCGCTAAGTGTAGAACTTTTTAGTTTGACAACTCTAAATTTTGCTTGTACGCTTTCGTCTGCATCATCACCAAATAATTTCTTAAATTTGGCACTCTTAAATACCAATGTATCACTTGCTGATTTGAATTCTTGTAAACCTTTAAATTCGTTTGCTAATTCTGAACTGGTTGGCGGATATGGCCATTCAGTGCCAGGTACTTTTTTGTACTTCAATACATCACTGTAATATGTACTAGTTAACACTAACATTTCAACCACATTACTAATGCTAGGATCAATTCTCACATCTTTAGGTGCAACATGCTTCCATTTAAAAATCACTTCGTCGTTGCTTTGTGATGCAGTATTTTGACCTGCTGACCTACCATTTCTCACATAAAATTCGTCTTCGTCTTTTTCTATTGCAGATACAATCTGAGGATTAGTGCTCTGCTTAGTTAATTGAAAAATCTTTTTGGTATCCACTGCATACAACAACAATCCGTTTAATGCGCCTACATTATTTTCAAATTCACTTACTAAGGTTTGCTTTTTAAGTATTACCAAATTTATGTTGTCTAGGCTCTTAGTATTAGCATAACTACCAGGACTAATTTCTCTTGTGCCTATATTAACACTAATACTTGTTTCGTTTCTTAAGTCCTCAATAACACCAGTAAAAGGTCTACTATATTTGTAACCATCAAAATCTGTATAGTGGTCAAAGAACACTAAATCATGTTTATTAACAAACTCTCTAAATTGTAATGGTCTATCAGGAACTAGATCGCCATCAACATCGTATGCTGATACAATAACTTTACGATTGTCTGTAAATCCGTCATTGTATTTGACCGGCTCTACCACAGTCCATTTAATATCATTATCAAGTTTATCCTTGTCGTATGAATAATTAACAACCATTTGATCTCTGCTTAATCCGCCTGCATCTCTTACATAAGTATGTGCGTTTTCATTCCAATTCTTAATCCTAATATTTCCTGTTTGAAGAGTTGGATTGGAATCAAGTAACAGTACTCTACCTGTTGCATTTGCGTTAGCAGTATCGTTATTAGGACCATAACTGTATGTGCCTGTTGTGGCATTAGCATGATAAATTTCTAATTGCTCAGTATCGCTGTTATAATCTCTATAAATTATTTCACCGTTAGCGGCCAAAATGTTATATCCAAATGTTGTGTTATTGAATTCAAATGTAACCTGTCCTGGCCAAAAGTTAATAATACCGCTGTTGTTTGAAAGTGTAATATTACTATAACTAGCATTGGCACCGCTATCATCGGTTTTAAAATATGTAGGCAAATTTACTATTGCTGGATTAACAAATACATTAGATGGTCGATCACCATTTCTAAATATGCCTAAATTTGTTTTCCAATCTACAGTAACATCATACCACTTGGTATTTCTTGCTCTCAAAGGAATATTTGTTAGATATCCGTTTGGCTGATACAAGTCACCGCTTAAATCACTTCTAAATACATCACCTTTAAACGAATCGCCTAAACCATCTGAATTAGAATCTATCCAAGTAAATGTTTCTGAACTACCAGGTTTAAAGTTTAGTTTTGTAAATGTAATTAAATCCTGATTTGCGGCATTATCAGAATCAAGTATTTTTGAGTTTTGTATATTATAAAACTTAAGATCTTTTTTACTTTCAACTATGTAATGCTGACCTCTACTAGTAACATTGTATGTTGTTTTTCCGTTGACTGTTCCTGCAAACTCACATAGCACTAACCAACTTGCATCAAGTCCATTGCCGGATGTGTTTCTAGAATAAAAAGGTGACCATTCACCGGTCTTGTCTATATTCGTATTTTGTATAACATACCAAAAGTCTTTTTCTGAATCGTACCCTAATGCAAAGGTTCTTTTGTTTTCTAACTCAGTGCCAATCAATGATCTTTCATTTCTATCAGTGGCAAATTCTTTTCTAATACTAGGAATATAGTCTGTAACTTTCCAGTTATGTTGAATCTTATCACTTATCTGTATAGGTGCAACTCCTGTGCTTAATCCACTGCTGAGTTCACCATTATTATCGACTCGTGTAAGTCTAGCCCAAGTCCAATCGGATGGATCTCTAGGATTCTCAAATCTTAAGAAATTATTTTCTTGGAACATTTTAAACATAAACTTGCCAGTTGTATTATTAAAATAATTGTTCACCAAAACATTTTCCTGTCCTGCTACAGAAGATTTTTCTGTAAAATAACCTGTCTGGCTTTTGCCTGTTACAACTGGTAATGATTTAAATAATATATCATGCCTTTCAATGTTGAATTTGTTTGTATCCAAATCCATCCAGCCTTCTCTGTATTGGTTATAAACAAAATTACTCAATCTCTGATTTTTAAGTATTTTAGGTAATGTTACTGTTAATACTTCAGAAACTGTATTATTAATACCTACTGTAAATTGGCTTGTAACTGTTTTACTTTCACTATACAATGCACCATCTTGTGCAAATGTTTCTAAATTCTGATATGTTCCTGTCGGATCATTAATATCAATATATCTACTATGGCCGGCATGAGTTCTATTAATTGCTTTTAGTTTTGTAATATTACTGCTTTGACTAAACGGAAACACATTATAATCCTGTGCAGAAACCATTCTGTTTTGTGTATAGAATGCTTGCGGTGCTCTCTGTTTAATAGCACCCAATGTTTCTGCTGGCAAACTGTTTTTCACAGTGTACTTTAAACTACATGTAATAGTTAATGTGTGCTTTTCGCCAGTTGCATTTTCATAAGGAATAGGTATCTGTATGTTTCTTGCCATTGCAGGAGTAATTGTAAATGCTTCAGGTAAACTAACCCTGTGATACATTTTAAATCTACCGTAAGGAATATTACCAAATGTACCGTCTGGGAATTTTAATCTTATACCTGCATTATCAATATTTTCTATAGAATATAAATTCTTCTCACCTAGTGTGAGATCGTTATATGTTAATGTTTGTCCAACAGTGTTAGGTACTCGTTGCCATTTATTTAAAGTTACACCATTTGAATCTAATTCTGATAACCAAACATCACTTTCGTTAATGTTTGGTATATTAACATTTTCAATTCTATTTTCAATAGGTGTAATGTAGTTAAAATCGTTAGTACCTAATGTACCCTGCTTAAACATCAAGAAGAATCCGGTATCATCACTGCCTATACCTTTACCATCGTTTCTGTAAATTAAATTAAAGTTATTAAGTTGATTAGGGTGTTGTTCTTCAAACACGCCGCCGTCTTTAAAATCTGGATTAACAACCTCAAAGTTTAATTGTCTATTGTTGACACTAATTTTAAAAGGAAAACTAATAGGAGCATTTAATTGAGTTTGTATTTCATAAATGTCTGTTGGCACATCTGCTACTTTACCTGACTTTACAGGCGCACTATATCTATTACTACTGCTCATCGCAGAATTTAATACTAATAAAAATTGCTCGTAACTGTCAGGATTATTTGCATCATCAAAGAAAATGTTTACATTGTTAAGATTATTACCAGCACTGTCTGTAACAGTTTCTGATGTTCTAATAGAATCAACTTTTAATAGCCCGCTTGCACAAATATTTCTTCTTGGATTGTAGCCAAGCATTCTTGCAAGTTTAAAAACAGAGTCGCGTCTTTCAGCAGTTTCTAAAAAGTTTTCTCTGCTGTTGAGATCCATTCTGAATGCCAGTGACTGAGATATAAACGCCAGCATTTCAATGATAGCAATAAACTCAGAACTTTCTGTGTAGTCGTTAAAGTTTTCAGGAAAGTTTGTTTTGATATAATCGACTAGAGCATTTTTAATGGTGTCAAAATCATACGCCTGGAAATCAACCTGGCTAAATGCTTTATATGCAACTTTCCAATCTTCTGCCGCAAATAAATTATTCTGTCTATTAACTAAAGCCATTTTTAATTCTCTCTTGTAAACTCAAGATACAGTGCATCTTCTGCGTTTAAGTAAACAAAGTTTAATGCTACTTCTACTCTAATAGAATGGTCAGTTCGTAGCATCTTAATATCTCGCAATTCAACTCTTGTTTCTTTTTCTATAATTCTTTCTATATCTTCTCTAATTTCATTATCTGTAACTAGATCCTCAGGATTCATTAGCAAGTCATGAACAATACAACCAAAATCCGGTCTCATTACTCGCTCGCCTTTCTTGGTGTAAAATTCATTCAGTAGATCTCTTTTCACCAATTCTATATCTGTAAGAGTATATGGTGCCCTAATATTGTCTACTGTATTGAATCCTTTGAATACTGTTGCCATACAAGTATTTATCATAATCATTAACTATAGTTTTAATTAAAGAAAAAGTGGTTGACAGGGCGTAAAAAGTGTGTATAATAAGCAATGTTGTAGTAAATACAACTGTTATTTTTACTAACAAGAGGAACAATTAAATGTTCAAGATCAAAAATGAGTTTGATCGTATTTGTGTGTTAGCCGATGTTGCTAACAAAAAACTTAACTTTAAGAGGTTCCATACAATGTCTGCTACCAAGCAGAAGTATGCACAGTTTGGAATCTATGATAGTGTTAACAAAAAGTTTGTTCTTTTTGACACTATTTACTTTGCAGGTCACTATGGCTACGATAAACATGTTAAGCCACAGGAATTTGTAGAGATGGAGAAACTTATCAAGAATGTCTAAAATCTTATATCTACATGGTGCTAATGCTTCGCCTGATAATTTTAATTATTATAAATTAATTTTGCCAAAACATGACAGCATAGCACCTATGTATGATATGGATGAAGATCCTTTTGATGTTGTGGACTCTGTGACTAGAAAGGTCCGCCGTGAACTAGGTGATGAACCTATCACGGTGGTCGGCCACAGTTTTGGCGGATTAATTGGTGCTTGGTATAGTGCCATTAATCCCAGCCAAGTTAAACACCTAGTTACTATTGCTACACCGTGGCAAGGCACACCTGTTGCTAGAATTTTTGGTTATTTTTTTAGAAACTCGAAAATGTTCCAAAACACTAGGCCAGGTGCTGATGTTTTAAATTTACTGCAATCTAAAAAGTTTAACGGTATGCATACTAACATTGTTTGTACTCGAGGTGGCAATCCTGTTGCCGGTATGGGCAGTCAAGCCAATGACGGCATGGTAAGTGTTAGTAGCCAAAGTGCTACACCGCCTCTATTCAAAAACAGCGAAAATTTCTTTATTGAGGCTGGACATAGCGGAATTTTGTTAAATAATACTGCAACAGAGTTATTAACTAAATGTATATTCGAGGAAAATTGTGAGCCAAAATCTCAATCTTAACAACACACTGGAAGAAGAACTACGACTAGAACTTTGTGATCAACTTAAACTTATACATGCTTTAAAAGCAGAAATAGATATGCTTAAAAGAAGTGTTGCGGAAGAACAAGATCAGAAATACAGAGCGTATGTGAAAATTTCAGATTTACAAAGACTTTTAAATAGCAAAGAGCTTTAAGCAGATTCTGAATCTGTAGTCGACCCAGTATTGTTTGGGTTGTACAGTGTTGCAGGTGTTGCACTGAAACCTAAAACACTATTTCTCATGTTTCTTAAATCTAATGCTTGTTGTTGCCAAGAAACATTTCTATCACCATAATCAGGTAAAGGTATATAATCAGGAGTTTGAAATAACTCTCCTTCGAATAATCTACGATAATAAAAGTCTGGCCTTTGTTGAGGTGTCGACCCGTTAACACTTGGGCCGTATGAAAATTCAAGCATTGCTTTTGGAACTTTTTGAAAATCGCCTGCGTTTGTAAGTGCTAATGCTTTACTACCTGCTAATCCAGTGTTGCCATCCGTTCCTTGGACTCCAATGTGCATAGCCATGCTGGTTAAAGCGGCCACTTGGTTATCGGATACTAAAAGTTCAGTGCCGTCAGGTTTGACTGGACTAATTAAAGATCTCACTTCTGTTGATGTTGCGGCAAAGTCTGCTCTAATCAATTGTATGTTTTGACTGTCTGTTAAATGTTCAGCATTTGTAAAGTCATTTATACTTATGCCAGACTGTTTATCCATATAAGTCACAATACCAACATTTTCTACTTTACTAACACCCATTAAGTCATAAGATTTTTTTATATCAGCAGGATCGGTATCTGCTGAGAGAGCATTTAACTTTTTAACTTTGTCCCTAAGAACTGCAACATCAGCATTGCTTGAACTAAGTCGTTCTCCTTGTGGACCTAGTGCGATCTGTTTTAAGTCTGCGTCTAAACCATTTAATCTTGTGGTTGAGCCTATTAATAATGCCTTATCTGGTGTAAGTGTAGCACTTCTAACTGCTGGTATAGAAGTTGCCAATGCTTTTGCTATGTTTGGAGATACTAACGATTTATTTAAATTTTTATTCTGTGCCCTAGTCCAATTACTGGGAACTTGCACTGCTGGATTATACATTGGATTATTAAACCCTTGGTAACTTACACCTTGCTGAAAACCGGATGGACTATTTAATGATGCTGGTATTGGATTACCGTTTGAGTCCGCTGTTCCTGATGATGCTACTGGCTGTCCGTTTGCGGCCGCTGGATTTGATGGTTGCGATCCTGGTGCACCACTTGTTCTTGGGTCGCCCATTGCATGGCCTCCCCATGGTTCAGCCGTCATAAATTCTGTTACAATACTTACAACTGATGGTGCTGTGCCATCTCTAACACCACCTGTTGGCAAAACATTATCACTATCTTTCTCGTACGGTATTTCTCCGACAGGTTGATCTAAAAATGTTCTTGTTAGCAAGCCGCCTATTGTTGTTGCATCTGATGCATCATTTGCACTTCCACCACCACTGTTCATTAAAACTTTACTGGCTTTTTCTACAATGTTTCCGCCGCTTTCTATAACAACATCACCGCCTGCTTTTTCGCTGAGTTTATCATCGGTCTGTAAATTTATTGGTCCTGGTGTTTTTAAGTTTATAGCAGTTCCGGATTGCATGTTTGCTACACCTGCAGAATTTAAGTGTATATCGCCTGAGGCTGATGTTGCAAAGATACTTGCGGACGATGCAAATCTTGTTTCTAGTTGTGATTCAAATAAAAGATTGCCGCCAATGCCTGTAGGCGGTGAACCAAGTTCTGATGATCCAGCATATTCATCAGTGTAATCACCTGCCGCTTTCATAAGTATGTCTTGGCCTGCTTCAATGTTAATATTTTTATCTGCTCTCAGATTAAAATCGCCTTTTGTTCTAAAGTGTATGCCTGCTTCTGCATACAGATGTACAGCACCTTTTTGATCAAATTCTAACCAAACTTTACCGTTGTTAGTAATAAAGTACATGATATTTTCACTGTCATCCATTAAAATTTGATGGCCTTTTGCAGTTCTCAATCTAATGTTTCTACTTTGTAAACTGTCGTCCATTATAAATTGATGTCCGCCAGTTCTATAATTTGGTTTAATTGGATCTCTAGGACCGGGAGTTAATATACCAAATACTTCACTTGGAGATTCTCTTCTTGCACCACTAGTAGATACACCTCTTACGGTATCGTACATCAAACCTTGTTTAACAATACCTTCTGCTAATGTATGTGCAATAGGCCTTACAACATCATTAAATGTTTGTTGCGATGTTTTTTTGTTTCTTTCTAATGACGGTAGCAACTCACTGCCTACCTGGAATGTAGCACTGCCAGGCATGCCCGGTACCATATGATTATGTCTATCATGGAACAAACAACTTATGATAATAGGAAACTTCATGTTACCATCACCAAAGGCTACAAGCACATGTGTTCCTATATCTGGTGGTATCATCCACATACCATATGTTTGACTTGTTTGTTCAGGGTTTTCTAAATCTGCACCAACTGCTTGTGGGTCTGTTGTTCCAGCAAACGGTGAGCTCCAAATTGCTTCAAAGTATCCTGTTTTGGTTTGGCTGTCTTGAGATAATGCAGGAACAAATACTTGTAATCGTCCTGTTCTGCTAACATCCACAGTAGATATAACTTCGCCCATAAAAATTCCGTAGGTAGGATCTTTAAGTTCCTGTATTTTTTGCCTAGGATTCTTATTGCTCTGTTTATTTAAATTTGCGTTGTAACCCATATTACTCTTCTACTTGTGTTTGAGGTGGTGTTCTTTCTAACTGACTTAATCTGATAGGAGGCATTTTATTTAAATCCAGTTCCTGTCTAAATAATCCATTACTGAAACTGCTAACAACTTTTACTAGCCTATAACACCCACTCACAAAATAACTAGTTCCTTGTGGTTTCCAATAACCTGTATTTTCATCTTCGTCAGCAGTATTAAAATCAAACAGCCTTGGAGTCTGTAAATCAAATAGTATATAGTTCTCATCAATGTCATACACAGCATTATTAGGATTAGATTTTTTCTCTTTAACTGGGCCAGCCAAATATCTAACAACTTCTGCACCTGTATTAGTTGGTCCTAAGTACCATGGATCACCTTTTATACCTAAATCTAATGTTACTAGAAAATCAGTTGCACCATGTGCTTGCATGAGATATCCAAATATTGTGTTTTTAGGACTACCATCAAATGTTGCACTTTCTGTTGGGTTGGTTACCATTCCCTGGAAGTTACTGCTTTGTACATTGTCTCCTGCTTCGTCTGGGTTAGGATTATTAACATCAAAACTATCACCGTCTTCCTGTGCTCTTGCAAAAGAACGACGAAGGTCTGCAACTTGCTGTCTTGCGCCTGCTAAAGATACTGCATTATCCATATTATCTCTTAAAGTTGCACCTGAAATTATATCTTCACTATATTGATAACCACTTGGCTCGTTTAAATAATCGCCACCATCGATTTGCTCGTAACTATCACTGGTTGTGTATTTTGCTTGTTGCTGTTGAGCATTATTAATTGCTTGATTAAATTGGCTATCTGCTAAAACTGTTGCTAATATTCGTGCGTTAGTTCCTGACCTATTTTCAAGTATATCAGCAACATCTGCTGAACTAAAACCTAATAATGACCCTAATGCTGTGATATCATCATCTCCTAGATTTTTCTTAATATCGTTTAATGCTTTTCTCTGTTCTTCTTCTTTTTTCTGAGAGGCTTGTTGATCAGCGGCTCGTTGCTCTTCTGGTGAAAGATTACTGGCCAGTGTTTGCGATTGCGTTGTGCTAAATTCGCCTACTGCTCCACCCGCAGGCGCTAACAATAATGAATGTCCTGCATTATATTGTATCCTACAATCTGTAATTTGATCGTTCCTGCCAGAGTATATGTAGTGATATGATTTCATTATTGTTTCTCTCATACCATCAAATCTTTGCTGGGTTTCTTGTGCTGTTAAATTTCTATTTTCTTCTGGGTGAAATTGTATATGATCACCTGAAGGTCTATACACAGTTGGCTGATATGTTACTTTTTTAGCATAAGTATTACGCAATGGATCGTATCCTAAAAATTCCCAGCCTGCTTGTATCTTGTACCATTTGGTAAATGTTTTTCCTCTGTCAAGAATTTTTTCACCTTCTGTGTCGTCTGGGTTTTGTGTTCTAGTAAGTTCGTTAAAGAAATCATCATTCATACTTAAAATTGTTAAAAACACAGTATCTAATGTAACACCTTCTCTGAATGTTATTTGATCTCCTTCTACTTCAACATCTAATTCACCAATGTCTCTTACATTTAACAATCCAACTCCTAACTGATCTCTGTACTCTCCGGGTGTTAAATTTAACAATTCTGGATTCATTATTCTATTAACTGCTTCTGATCTTTTAGCATTATTAGTAACCAATCGTTCGTCTGCAATATAGTAACCCTCGCCTCGAGCTGAACTTAATAAACCATCTAGATCAAAATCAATTTCATCTTTGATACTGTAAGTAGTGTTATGTGTTTCTCTATAATCTGATAAATGTTCTCTTAAAGCATCGATGTGTTCTGTTATTGTGCTACCAGTTGTAGTAATAGTTGCTGGCAGTCTAAAAAATACATCATTGTATGCTAGGCCATCTTCAGATACACATGAAACTTGATAACTACTACCTTTTTCATCTATCTCTAATTCTATGGTGCTTAAAATTAATCTATATCTAAATGGCCCTTGGATTGTTACAGGATAACCTGCACCGTCACCGGTATCGTCGTCACCTGGTGTATATCCTTTAAAATTTATTTCCAAAAATAAAGGAACATCGTTTGCAAAAGCAGGCGCACCTAATTGTACTTTTGCAGAAATTATTTGATCTAAAAATGTTGCGGCGCCTGGTTGTATGATTTCAAAATTTACTGTGGTAGTATGAGGCTTGCCGCCTTGGTCAGCAACATTAACAATTTCTATGTTGTCTATTTGATTACCTGTTGTGCTTGTTTGTGCAAGAATAACTGTTTGCTCTGGCGGTGCTATATACCAGCCGTGCATGTATCCGCCTTTGGTTCCTCCACCAGGCAAATCAGATCTTGCATCTATACCTGATTGAAATGTTGGATCGTTTGCGTATTGTCCTAAATCTACAGTAGGTGGTATCATGTATAACCTTGCTGTGTATGCAACATTATCGAAGTAATCTAAAATATTATCATAGACTGTGCCCACATAAGGATCATGTGTTGCATTTTCCTGTTCTGGCTTAGGATCGTTTACCATGTTATCAACCTATAATAGTTTCTATAGTAGACATAGATGGTACTTTAATCTCAATTCCTTCTTTAAAATCTCTGAGGGGATCTTTGATAAGATCTGGGTTTCTAAGGGCAAAGACCCACCATAGTCTACTGTTGTCATATAAAGCATCTGCTAATAAATCTGGCCTTCCGGCATAACCTCTTTCAATTGTGTAGGTTTTGTCGTTGACTGTTCTTGGAATTTTTGGTAGGCTGTTTAAATCTAGGAATTGATCGAACACCCCAGCATTTTTTAAGAAACTGTCTCTTCTATGAAAATTAGCCATTAAATAAATCCGTCTTTATAACCCTTACCACTAGTAAACTTGTTAAGGTCAAATCTTTTTCTAAGTTTGTGTGGTGTGTAACTTGGTTGTAGTGTAATAGATATGTTTGATAAGGTTGGTACATAAGTTGTTTCTGTTTGGCCACCTGATGCTGTTTTTACAGGAACATAATCTATATCATCGCCCAATTGGTATTGATAATCTGTAACCACTACAGGTACTTTGTTAAACCCGTGATCTCCCATGTATTCAAATAACATAACAGGAGGAGGTGTACCGTACATTTCATTTATAACTGCTGAGTCACCAAAAAATGCTTTGGTAGCAACTCTGAGGAAATGGAATATGCCAAGCAAGTACCTTGCTTCTTCTACTGTGTTTGCTGTAAAGTCTGCAACCACTACTAATTGCGGTGGCTCAGAATGATTAAATGTTACATATGGATAGTTTGCGCCAGCAAATACTTGTGTATCGTATGTTGCTCTACCACTGACAAATATATTTGGTGTGTACTGCCAAACCAAACCGCCTGATTCAAATAGCGGTCTTAATAGATAATCTAATTCTGGCTGTTCAGCCTCACCGTTTGCAACTGTAGTCCCGGACCAAAAAGATGTACCTCTACCTTTAGGTCTTAACCTTGCTCTCCAATCTGTAGGCGTACTTAAATCTGCGGCGCCTTCCGATGACTCTATACTTGGAAATCCGGTTACAGCGGCTGTGTCAGAGGCAAGTTGTGATAGATCTGATTGTTGATATCTAGCCTTATCACTTAAAATGTTTGTATAACCTGTTGTTGTTCTAACATGATCTGGCATGGTTCTAGGCAGTATTCCGCCTTGGCCAGTTGGCAATCCTAGGACTGAACCCCATGAACCAGTGCTAGTATTAATAGTTTTTGTACCTAATTTATCTCTAATATATTGGTTAAAAACATTTTTTATATTTTGATCAGTACTTGCCATACTATCTCCTTTACATAACTATTTATCGGATTCATTAAAAGAAGTTTTAATTTTTAATTCTGGCTAAATATTACTTGACAATGCACAAAGACTGTGTATAATACTAACAATATAAATGAACTATAATTTTGAGGAGAGTTAATGGCACAGCCTAAAAAAGTTAATTATCTTAATAACAAAGATATCCTAAAAGAGATTCACAAGAGCAAAATGTCATACTGTTTTATCGAAGATGAAAAGTATGAAGGTTTTGACATCATAGTTGAAGATGTTAAAAAAATCAACAGAAATACACTAAAACAAGCAAAAGAAAACAAAGCATCTAGATTGCAGTCAGAGGCTTATCAAGCCGCTATGCTAACTCATGATAGAAAGGATTATAAAAACAAACCCAAACAAAAAGAGTTTGCTGTTGATCCTAAAAGCATAGACAATGATGATATAGTGTTTAGAGTTATGACTTACGAGCATATTCCAGACGAGGAAGGCCGTAAAAAGAACCCTAAGAACATTGCAGAAACCAAAGCAAAAGTAAATTTTCCTCCCTTTAAGCATTATGCATACAAAGGCGATGATCTAGTAGAGGTTGCTAGAAGTCATTGGCAGGGCAGTTTAAGCAACGGTGATTTCTGCGTTGATCATGGAACTATCACAAACAAATTAGGTACTATGTTTTTAAAACTTGTTGAACGATATTCTCATAGAGCAAACTGGCGTGGTTACACTTATGTTGACGAAATGCGTGGGCAAGCCTTAGTGCAATTAGCACAAATTGGTTTGCAATTTAATGAAGCAAAATCAGATAACCCATTTGCTTATTATACTGCCGCAGTAAACAATAGTTTTACTAGGGTGCTTAACATTGAGAAAAGGAATCAAACTATCAGAGATGATATCTTAATTGAGCAAGGACATTTACCAAGTTACGGAAGGCAGATTGCACACGAAGAGTCTCTTCGTGCAATGCGAGAAGCGGCCGAAAGTAGCGAATCCGAATCATTGGCAGATTAATTTATGGCTGAACTGTTTAAGACAGCGGCCTGCTTTACGGATATTCACTACGGATTAAAGCAGAACAGCCGCTTACATTTAGATGACTGTCATCGATATGTAGACTGGTTTATTGCAGAAGCAAAAGCAAGAAATGCAGAAACTTGTATATTTCTTGGTGACTGGCATCATCACAGAGCAAGTGTAAATGTTGCTACAATGAATGCCACTATTAAAGATCTCAAAAAACTCAACGATGCATTCGAAAAAGTTTACTTTATAACAGGTAATCACGACTTGTATTATAGAGATAAAAGAGAACTTAATAGCATCGAATATGCTCGAGACTTATCTAACTTTGTAATGATCGATGAACATTTTTTACAAGATGATGTAGCGATCATTCCATGGCTGGTTGGGAAAGAATATAAAAAAGTTGCCCAAATGAAATGCAAATATATGTTCGGGCATTTTGAGTTACCATACTTCAAAATGAATGCTATGGTAGAAATGCCTGACCATGATGGCATAAAAGCAGACATGTTAAGCGGACCAGAGTATGTGTTCAGTGGGCACTTTCACAAAAGACAATACAAAAACAACATTCACTATATTGGCAATGCTTTTCCACACAATTACGCAGATGTAGACGATAACGAGCGAGGTGCTATGTTCCTAACATGGGGCGAAGAACCTCAATATGTAAATTGGGATGACGCACCAAAATATCGTGTGTTTACACTTAAACAATTATTAGATGACCATGCAGAATTATTAGATCAATACACTTATGCTAGAGTAAAACTAGACATCAGCATCAGTTATGAAGAGGCCAATTTTGTTAGAGAAAAGTTTGCAGAACAATATAATGTTAGAGAACTTCAATTAATTCCTATTAAAGAGGAAGAAGAATATGAAGGCGGAGACATTATATTTGAAAGTGTCGATCAAATTGTTATACAGCAATTAGAAACTATCGAAAGTAATACTGTAAACAAACAAAAACTTATAGACATCTATAATGAAATTGAGATTCAGTAATGTTAAAAATTAAAAATGTAAGTGCAAAGAATTTTATGAGTGTTGGTAATAATACTCAAGCAGTTAATTTTGATAATTGCCAACTTACACTGGTTCTTGGTCATAACTTAGATATGGGTGGTGACGGTAGCAGAAATGGTACTGGTAAAACTACTATCATTAACGCACTCAGTTATGCACTATATGGCGAAGCACTAACAAACATCAGGCGTGATAACCTTATCAACAAAACAAATGGTAAGGGTATGATTACTACAGTTGATTTTGAAATTGAAGGCCGAGATTATCGCATCGAACGAGGTCGCAGACCAAATGTGTTAAGATTGCTAGTCAATGGTGAGGATGCGTTTACCGAAGAACAACAAGGTGATAGTCGTGAGACGCAAAAAGAAATTGAGAAAATTATAGGATTTCCTCACAACATGTTTAAGCATCTCATTGCTCTCAATACCTATACAGAACCTTTCCTCAGTATGAAGAACAATGATCAGCGAGATATGATTGAGCAGTTGTTAGGTATTACTGAACTTTCGCAAAAAGCAGAAGTATTAAAAGAAAGAATGAAGTCTACTCGAGAAAATCTTAAAGAAGAAGAAATTCGTATTAATGCTGTCGAAGAAAGTAACAAACGAATAGATAAAAATATTAAAGAAATTGAAAGTCGTAGTAAAGCATGGGAAGTACAAAAAACAAACAAACTCGGTGAGTTTAATAGTTTAATAGATACTCTAGAAGAAATTAATATTGATTCAGAAATTAATAAACACAAACACAATACATTTGTTACAGAACAATCTACAAAGTTTACAATTTTAAATAATGAGCGTGAAGTTTACGATAGAAGTCTTGTAAGAAGTATCGAAAAACTATCTACATTAAAAGACAACTTACAAAAAGCAATAGAGGGTGTTTGTCCTGCATGTGAGCAAAGTACAGCACACTTAGATACACACGAAGCATACACACAAGAGTTGCGTGAAAAAATTGTGGAAGAAGAAGATTATAATGCCGGTTTGAAAAAAAGAGATAAAGAAATACAAGACGAGCAAGATGCATTGGGAGTAATAGGGGAAACAGTAGAAACATTTTATTCTAAACTAGAAGATGCTCTAGAACACCGACACAATTTAGAAACACTTAAAAATCAACTAGAAGAAAAAGCCAACGAAATAAATCCTTATCTGGAGCAAATAGAAGGTTTAAGAGACACAGGTATTCAAACTATAGATTTTGAAACTATAAACGAATTAACATACTTGCAAGAACATCAAGAGTTTTTGTATAAACTACTCACAAGTAAAGACAGTTTTATCCGTAAAAAGATTATAGATCAGAACATAGCATACCTAAATCACAGGTTAGCACACTATTTAGACAAGTTAGGATTACCTCATGATGTTAAATTTGCGAGCGATTTAGGCGTCGAAATTACAGAGTACGGGCGTGACTTAGACTTTGATAACCTCAGTAGAGGTGAACGAAATAGGCTCATTTTAGGGCTAT
>Ga0181582_10000482_pt1 | contig 28231 bp, 25 predicted proteins | sample 071ome_32_FD_132438 | JGI IMG/M metagenome (GOLD analysis project Ga0181582, IMG submission 132438) | Coastal salt marsh microbial communities from the Groves Creek Marsh, Skidaway Island, Georgia - 071405AT metaG (megahit assembly) | ecosystem: Environmental > Aquatic > Marine > Intertidal...
AAAGTGCTATTGCTTGCAAACAGCCTAATTTGCATCATTCTAAGGACCGGTAGTTCAGCTGGTTAGAATGCCGGCCTGTCACGCCGGAGGTCGCGGGTTCGAGTCCCGTCCGGTCCGCCATTTTCCCCTGATGAAACCCATGTACACCTGCCGCAGTTCTGCCCGGACTGTCCTGTACTGCAGGTTTTTTGTCTGTCTACTCTGTTTTGCTCCGTCCATAAGTCAACCCGCACCCGTGTCGTGCGTTATCAGCAAAGAGACCTCTGACTGGAGCAAATTATGAAACTGACTATTCTGGGCCTGGGCCTGTTGCTGTTGTTGTCCTGCCGCCAGGTGGAGGAAATTACGGGCAATCGCCCGATAGTGGATACCAGGGGAGTCGATCCAGAGGCCCTGGAATCCGACCTGTCTGACTGTTATGACTTTGCCGACCAGGTGCAGACCGGGAAAAAAGTCCTGACTGGTGCAGCTACCGGTGCCGTGGTGGGTGGTGTGATCGGCGCCGCAGCTGGCAACAGTGAGACGGCGAAACGGGGTGCCGGCGTAGGCGCTGCGAGCGGGACTCTGAGCGGCACAAGTCATGCCATGTCCGAGCGGCAGCGAGTCGTGCGGAACTGTCTTTCCGGGAGGGGCTATCTTGTCCTGAATTAACGGCACACTTTAATCTCAGGATGGATGCCATTTCTGGTTGTGTAGCGCATAATCACGGCTCCTGACGGGGCCGGAAATGGACACTACTGACACATTTATCCAGGCTGACATACCAGTGCAGCCTGTTGAAGACCCGCTGCTGGAAGAATCGGGCATCCGGTTATCAGTTCTGCGACTGGATCTGCTGCATCCGGTAATTTCCGGTAACAAGTGGTTCAAGCTCAAGCACAATCTGGCTGCCGCTCGCAGGCAGGGCAAAAATACCATCCTGAGTTTTGGTGGCCCCTGGTCCAATCATCTCCACGCCTTGTCTGTGGCCGGTAAAAACCTGGGCTTTAAAACCATCGGTGTGGTGCGTGGCACCTTGCCCGAGCCGCTGACTGCCTGCCTGGCAGATGCACGGGATGCCGGTATGGAACTGGTGGGTGTCAGTCGGGCTGACTATCGTGAAAAAACCACTTCAGCGTTCATCACACGTCTCAGGGAGCGTTACGGGGATTTCTACCTGGTCCCCGAAGGCGGTGCCAATCTTGAGGGGGTACAGGGCTGCGCCGAGATTCCGGCTCTTTATCAGGATAATTCCCGTCAGGAAAATTTCGACCTGGTCTGCATGGCCTGTGGAACCGGGACAATGCTGACGGGTCTGTCACTGACCAGCCAGGTGCCTTTGCTGGGTGTACAGGTGCTGAAAGGAGAGGGCTACCTGGCTCGCGAGGTTGAGTCAGCACTGAACAGATACCAGCTCAAGGCCTCATGTCCCTGGCATATTGTTGATGACTGGCACCTGGGTGGGTATGCAAAGGTTTCACCAGAACTTATGGTCTTCTTAACAGAATTCGAACAACGTCATGGTATACCCTTGGAGCCTGTTTATTCTGGCAAGCTCATGTACGGTCTTTTCACCGCCATCAAAAAAAGAGATTTTTTCCCACAAAATTCAAGTATACTGGTAATACATGGAGGAGGACTGCAGGGATTGCGCGGTTATATTTGAATATAGATATATTATTCAATAAGTTATAATCTATATTTAAAGTTTATTATATATACGGTAAAGCAATGTTGCAGGTCCGTCATACACACATGGCAGTGATTTCTGGTATCAGGAAGGTCGGCTTCCTGGTCTGCCTGTGCCTGTTTATGCAGCAGGCCCAGGCCCAGGTCTGGCGCCTGGATACAGCGGACCCTGAGATCACCAACGGTGTTCCCGTTACCCTGGACCTGGAGTTACTGGCATTGCTGAATGTCGGCGATGAATTCAATGTCCTCGTTGATAGCACGCAAACCTACAGAATCCGGATCGACGACATCGGTGTACTGAGCAATGGTGATCGTCGCTGGCATGGTTCGATTGTCGACACAGGGCTTGATTACTCCCTGGTGATCACCGCAGGCAAAAGAACAGCCCACCTGATTTTGACATCGCCTTCCGGCATCTTTCAGCTTTATGGTCAATCTGAAGAAGGCGTGTATTTCAAGGGCCGTTTCAACCGGCTTGAACATGTCAGGGATGAAGTAGCCACAACCGAAACCATCCTGCCGTCGGCTGGTTCGTTGACCAGCAATCTGGATACTGTCACTACAGAACCATTCTATATCAGGCAATCCTTATCCCAACCTGTCGTAGAAATTGGCAGCAAGGTGACTGTTGATCTGACCTTTAACAATATCGGTGAGACCCCGTTGCTGGAACAATATGCCGACATATTCTTTGTCCTGGAAAACACCACGCTGGAACAGTTGCCCGCGGATTGTGAAATTCTCCAGTCCACAGAAAATGAGCCTGTGCTGAGCTGCTATCTGGGTGATATTGCCGCCCGGGAGACAAAACAGTTGTCCTTTACTGTCCAGACATCGGAGGCTTCCTATCCGCTGGTCTACAATACGGTATTGGTTGATGAGACCCGCAGTGATGCCATTATCGAGGTGTACCGGGATGTGACTACGGACAGCGATAATGATGGTATCAGTGATTTCAATGAGGCACTCATCGGTACTGACCAGTTCGCTGTTACAGCAGACCAGACAGCTTATATTGATGTGCTGGTCGCCCATACCCCTGAACTCAACGAATTTTACCTGGGTGAAGTGGATACGCGGATCAACCAGCTCTTCAACATGGCCAACAAGATACTGGCCGACAGTGAAGCCGGTATTGTTCTGCGCCCGGTAGGTATACATGAAGTGGAGTATGAGCCTGCAGAGGCACTCCTGACGGACCTGACACGCCTGACTTTCCAGGATGACCCCGCATTTGCCGATCTTTCCCGCAAGCGCCAGCTTTACGGTGGCGACCTGGTCGTCCTGTTCAAAAGCGGTGAAGAGGATGGTTTGTGTGGTCTTGCCAATCTCGGCGGCAAAGGCACCCAGGGAGACCTGAGTGCTGACTACCAGAAGGGGTTTGCCTACTCGGTCATCAATATTGACTGCAAGGATGACAGTGTCCTGGCTCATGAAATCGGACACAACCTGGGCCTGGTGCACTCCCGGCGTGAAGATGAATCGGGTGGCACGTTGTCATCGTCAGCCGGTTTCGGGGTCGATGACCGCTTCGTCACCGTGATGGCCTTTCCGGATGACTATCATGTGGTCAACAGGCTGTACCGATTCTCTGATCCCTTCCGTGCCTGCGGTCCCTTCCTTTGCGGTGAAGACAGTGAAAATACCCTGGAGGGGGCAGATGCGGTATCCACGCTGAAGCTGGTCAAACACCAGGTGGCCGCTTATTACCCCAGCCAGGAAAGCAGGATACCGGTCAGGAAAACGGCATCGACTTTCGATGGCCCGGTAAGCGCCATGGTGGGCATTGGAGCTTATAACGCGACTGACACAACCTTCAGGACGAGTTTTTCGATTAGTGAGACCATCAACCTGCGTATGAAGATTGCGCCTTTGCCAGGTCAACTGGGCAAAAAATACATTACTCACCTGGTGGTGGTCAGTGGAAAATCCAATCTTTACCAGATGGATATAAACGGGTCGCTTGTCCCGTGGAATGGCAACCTGAAAAACCTCGAACCGGCCAGTGCCACGCGCTACATGACAGACCGGGAACTCTTCGATATCGCTGTGGACCTGGACCTGGCTTCCGCGGGGTTACGCGGTAAGCCCGTCAATGTGTTTGTTGCCTACCGCATGGTGGAAACCGGGGAGCTGGTGTACGGTCTTTCACCGTTTTCTCTCAGCACCAGCACCCCTGAGTCCTTTTAAACACTCCTCACAGCTCCCGCTATAAAACAACTGGTGTTATACGCAGTCTGGGTATCAAAGCCTGACAAGCTTTTCGGAGATGGGGAACAGGTATTTCACATCAAACAGGACGTGCTTGTCCCGGGCAAAGCCTCGGATTTCTTCCAGCCCAAGCTTTTTGAAGCAGTCGTGTGCAACGGCAATGACCACGGCATCATAGGTATCAGGATTTGGCGCCTTGATCAGGGGCAGGCCATATTCATTGATTGCCGCCTGCTCCTCAACCCAGGGGTCGTAAATATCCACGTTGGCATGATATTGCTTCAGGCAACTGACTAGGTCCACGACCCTTGAATTGCGAATGTCCGGGCAATCTTCCTTGAAAGTCAGGCCCATGACGAGAATCCTGGAGTCCACAACATGAATACGTTGACTGGTCATTTCCTTGACCAGGCGTTCCCCGATATAGGTCCCCATACCATCATTGATGCGGCGTCCTGCCAGGATGACTTCCGGGTGATAACCGATTTCCTGCGCCTTGTGGGTCAGGTAGTAGGGATCAACCCCGATACAGTGCCCGCCCACCAGGCCCGGCCTGAAAGGCAGGAAATTCCATTTCGAGCCGGCCGCTTCAAGGACTTCCTCGGAATCTATCCCAAGGCGATGGAAAATAATGCTGAGCTCATTGATCAGTGCGATATTCAGGTCGCGCTGGGTGTTTTCAATGACTTTTGATGCCTCAGCCACCTTGATGCTGCTTGCCGGATGGGTACCGGCAGACAGAATTGACTGGTAAAGGGTGTCAACAAAGGTGCTGGCACCGTCACTGGAGCCGGAGGTGACCTTGATCACATTGGTTAACCGGTGTTTTTTGTCACCCGGGTTGATCCTTTCGGGGCTGTAGCCGACAAAGAATGTTTCATTGAGTTTGCCACCGGAGACTTTTTCCAGGATGGGGACGCAAATTTCTTCGGTACAACCGGGGTAAACCGTGGACTCGAAAATCACCACGTCTCCCTTACCCAGGTAATGACCCACCAGTGTGCAGGCGCTTTTCAGGGCAGACAGATCTGGCTGGTTCTGCTTGTCCACGGGTGTGGGAACGGTAACGACGTAGACATTGTAATCTGCCAGGTCATCGGGTTCGGATGAAAACTTGCCCTGGGCGGCCTCGGCCAGTTCATCGTCTGTCAGGTCCATCATGTTGTCATGACCTTCAGCGAGCTGATTGATGCGGGTAACGTTGATATCAAAACCAAGCGTGGGATACTGCTTGGCGAATTCAACCATCAGGGGCAGGCCGACATAGCCCATTCCGATTACTGCTATTTTGCTATTACTTATATCCACGATTTCACTCCTGAAGTGCGCGGGTATTATAACCATGGAAGGCTTTGTATGGCCTGTTTTGCTTAAGAATAAAGCAAAGTGCTTACCACCGGCGTGATATACTTTGCTTCTTTGGCAGTAATTCAGATTGACCCGGATTGCATATAAATGACCCAGTTTTCCACAATCGGCCTCACTGGCAGGAACAGCAAACATATCGCCGATTCCCTGCAGGCTCTCGTCCAGTTTCTTGAGGACAGCGCCGGGGTGGATATCGTGCTGGACGTTAATATCGCCGAACTGGTCCAGGACAGGAGCTATCCTGTCAGTCCCATTGAAAAACTGGCAGGACAGTGTGACCTGGTCATCGTGGTAGGAGGGGATGGCAGCCTGCTACAGGTCGCTTCCGTGTTGGCTGAACATGACTTGCCTGTAGTGGGTATCAATCGCGGCAGGCTCGGTTTTCTCACCGATATTTTGCCTGATGACCTGGAAACCCGGTTGGCCAAGGTCTTGTCCGGGGAATTCAAGATGGAGTCCCGGTTTCTGCTGGATCTGTATATCGGTGATGACAGCAAGGAATACCTGGGGTCAGCCCTGAACGATATCGTGCTGCATCCGGGTAAGGCAGTCCAGATGATTGAATTTGCCCTTTATATCGATGATGAATTTGTCTACAACCAGGCCTCTGATGGCCTTATCGTGGCGACGCCGACCGGATCGACGGCTTATGCCATGTCAGCCGGCGGCCCGATCATGCATCCACGCCTGGATGCCATGGTACTGGTGCCAATCAATCCTCACAGTCTCAGTTCCCGTCCCATTGTGGTTGAGGGCAACCGGGAGCTCAAGCTGGTGGTGGGGGATCGTCACAACATCCTGCCCCAGCTCAGTTGTGACGGTTCCATGAGCCATACCTGCAATCCTGGTGACCGGGTCACCATCCGCAAGAAGAAAAAGGAACTGAAAATCCTGCATCCGGCCGATTATGACTATTACGAAACCTGCCGTAGCAAGCTCGGCTGGTCTTACCGGCCCACCAACAGATAAGCCGATTCCTGCAGACCATGTTTAAAGTCCTGGAAGTGCCGGAGGAAGTCGATCTGAATCAATTCAGTCGTCTGCTCTGGCAACAAAAAATCTCTCACCGTTTTCATCATGTCGATGGTGTCCAGGTCATGACCGTGGCCAGGCAGGATCAGGTCATGACGACTGCAAACCTTTTTCGGCAGTGGCAGGCAGGAGAGATCAGGCCGACAGAGCAGGACTCCATCAGTGTCGGCGGTTATTTCAATCCATGCGAGATGCTCGGCAATATCGGCATGGCCTTTCTGAGGGCACCGGCAACACTGTTGCTGATTGGTGTCTGTATCATCCTGGCATTTATTGCGCCCCTGAATGCCATGAACGACCTGGTGCGCAGTATGCTGTTTCCGGATTTCAGTTACGGCACCCGCATGATTGTCATGGACAGGGTGGTTGAGAACTTTTCCCTGGTCCAGTTTTGGAAAATGATCTCCCCCATATTGCTACATGGTGGGCTCGTACACCTTGCCTTCAATATGCTGTGGCTCTGGGAGTTCGGCAGGCGTATAGAGTTTGTCCAGCCCAGTTGGGCTCTCCTGTTGTTGATTGTCACGATAGCGCTGTTTTCCAATACCGTGCAATTCTTGTACGGTGGCTCGATTTACTTTGGCGGCATGTCAGGCGTGGTTTATGGCCTGTTTGGTTATATCTGGATGTGGCAACTGTTTGATTCCCGCAAGGGCTTGTCACTGCCAGGTCCGCTGATATTCTTTTTTATCCTGAGCCTTGTCATTATGACGGCTATTGACCTGGACTTCATTGCCGATGAGGCGCATATCGGCGGGATCCTGTCCGGGGTTTTGTATGGGGCAACAACGGCAACGATCAGCAGAATCCTGCGGTCACGGGCACTATAAGGGTAAATGACATGACAGATTCGCCGCAAAACCTTCAGGACCTGCTTGATAGCATGACGCCGGAAATTCATGCCTTGCTCAAGGAGGCTGTTGCCCTGGGACGCTGGGAGAATGGTGAAAAACTGACTGAAGAGCAGCGTTCACTGTGCCTGCAGGCAGTCATTGCCTACGATGAGAAGTACCTGGATCCTGAGCAGCGAACCGGGTACGTGAAACCCAAGAAACAGGATTGCAACTGAACCGGATCGCCCGATCAAAGAGTTTTATAATCAATGCGAATTAAACGAACAGGCAAATATTGATGTCAGAATTACTGGCTGGACAGTTACATAAAATGCGCACGCGACTGGATAGTCCTGTGTCGTACAGCCTGGTGCTGGGCGAGCAAACCTTGCCATTGAATCCTCTGCTGGGAAAATCGCTGACCCTTGTATACCAGGGAACAATCAACTGTGTGCATTGCGGCCGCGATACCAACAAGAGTTTTAACCAGGGCTATTGTTACCCCTGTTTCCAGAAACTGGCCCAGTGCGACAGCTGCGTTATTTCTCCGGAAAAATGTCATTACGACGCCGGTACCTGCAGGGAACCTGTCTGGGGCGATGAATTCTGTATGCAGGATCATATTGTGTACCTGGCCAATTCTTCAGGCCTGAAGGTCGGTATTACCCGGGCCTCCCAGGTACCCACCCGCTGGATAGACCAGGGCGCGATACAGGCCTTGCCGGTCATGCGTGCGCGTTCACGGCAGCAGTCCGGCTTTGCCGAAGTCATGTTCAAGCAGCATGTCACCGACCGCACCAACTGGCGCAATATGCTCAAGGGTGGCAATGCGACTATTGATCTTGCAGCGGAACGCGACAGGCTGTTGGCGGAATGCGAAAAGGAACTGGATGACCTGCATCATCAGTTTGGCCTGCATGCCATCAGTGTACTCACGGGTGTAGACGCTGTGGAAATCCATTATCCTGTGCAGGAATACCCCGAAAAGGTCAGTTCATTCAATTTTGACAAGGAAGCGGAGGTGTCCGGTACTTTGCTGGGTATCAAGGGCCAGTACCTGATTTTTGACACCGGCGTGATCAATCTCAGGCGTTTCTCCGGTTACCAGGTAATTGTCTCGGAGAACTGAGCAGGCCTGAAACCCAGACCCGAAAAACAGCCCGGTACTTTTCATCATATCGTCAGCAGTCACGAAGCATTCACAACGAGTTAAAAACCAGATTACGCATTAACCAGGAAACATTATGAAAGAGTCCCAGGGAAAAACCGTTTACCTGAAAGATTACCAGCCGCCGGCTTTTCTCATCGATGAGACCCATCTCACGGTAAAGCTGTTTGAGGACAAGGCCCTCGTTCATGCGCGCCTTGCGCTACGCAGGAATGTTGATGCCGGCGATGATAAACAATCACAGGCACTGGTCCTGGATGGTTCTGACATGGAACTGATCAGTGTCAGCCTGGATGGCCAGGTACTGGAACCTGATGCATACACGGTGACCGAGACGACGCTGGAGATTCCCGATGTGCCGGATCAGTTCATCCTTGAGTGTGAGACGCTGACAAAGCCCCAGGAAAACACCAGCCTGGAAGGGCTGTACAAGTCCCGGCGCATGTTTTGCACCCAGTGCGAAGCGGAAGGATTCAGGAAAATCACTTACTACCTGGACAGGCCGGATGTGCTTTCCAGTTTTACTACGCGCATAGAAGCCGACAAGGCTGCCTATCCGGTGCTGTTGTCCAATGGTAACCACATTGACAGTGGTGACCTGGAAGAGGGCAGGCACTGGGTGACCTGGGAAGACCCGTTCCGCAAACCCAGTTACCTGTTTGCCCTGGTCGCCGGCGACCTCAAGCCTGTGGATGATTCGTTCACGACCTGCTCCGGCAGGCAGGTGCAGTTACGGATTTTTGTCGAGGAGAAAGATCTCGATAAGTGCGACTTCGCCATGGGTGCACTGAAGCGGGCAATGACCTGGGACGAAGAAGTCTATGGCCGCGAATATGATCTGGATATTTTCATGATTGTGGCGGTGGATGATTTCAACATGGGCGCCATGGAAAACAAAGGGCTCAATATTTTCAATTCATCGTGTGTGCTGGCCAACCCAAGTACATCGACGGACCAGGCTTTTCAGCGCATTGAATCCATTGTCGCCCATGAATATTTCCATAACTGGTCAGGCAACCGGGTTACCTGTCGGGACTGGTTTCAGCTCAGCCTGAAAGAAGGTTTTACCGTGTATCGTGATTCGGAGTTTTCAGCGGATATGGGTTCACGCGCCGTCAACCGGATTGAAGATGTCAGCATGCTGCGCACAGTGCAGTTTGCCGAGGATTCCGGCCCCATGGCCCACTCGGTAAGACCTGAGTCCTACATGGAAATTGCCAACTTTTATACGGTCACGATTTACGAAAAAGGTGCGGAAGTGGTCAGGATGCAGGCCAACCTGCTGGGCCCGGAAACATTCCGGCAGGGCACAGATCGTTATTTTGAAAAATACGACGGCATGGCCGTGACGACGGAAGATTTTGTCAGCACCATGGAAGAGGTGTCTTCACTTGACCTGGAGCAGTTCAGGCGTTGGTACAGCCAGGCAGGTACACCGAAACTGGATATTACGGGTCATTATGATGCGGATTTAGACTCCTTCACTCTCAGCATCAGCCAGACTTGCCCGCCAACGCCATCGCAACCGGACAAAGCCCCTTTCTATATTCCCCTGCGCATGGGACTGATCAACGAAGCGGGTGAGCCTGTCACCTTGCACGTTGACGATTACGAACCAGGGACCGATGTAGTTCTTCATATCAGTGAAGCTGAAGAGGATTTCGTGTTTCAACAGGTCGGGGGGGAACCCGTTCCTGCACTGTTGCGGGAGTTTTCGGCACCGGTCAAGCTGGCCTATCCCTATACCCGTGATGAATTGATGCTGTTGATGCAGCATGAAGAAGACGGATTCGTGCGCTGGGAAGCAGGGCAGCAACTGGCCTTGCAGGTGATTGATGACCTGCTGCAAGCCAGGAACCAGGATAAACCCTACACCGTGGATGAGCGCCTGGTCACGGCCTTTGCGACCGTCCTGAATTCAGCATTGACTGAACCGGGTGTCGACAAGGCCATGTTGGCGCACCTGCTGTTGCTGCCCTCTGAAGCTTACCTGGCCGAATTGGCCGAGGAAGTGGACGTTGATGGCATTCATGCCGTGCGGGAATTCCTGCGACATTACCTGGCCGAAAAACTGGAAAGTGCTTTCGTGTCAGTTTATGAAAGCTGTGCCAGTGATGCCGAGTACGAATATTGCGCACCCGAAATGGCCAGGCGCAGTCTCAGGAATACCACGCTTAATTACCTGGCCTGCCTGGATAAGCCGGCACACTGGGAACGCGTCCAGGCACAATACGAAAATGCCAACAACATGACGGACAGTAGCGCGGCCTTGCGGGCACTGGTCAGCAATCCCACGCCAGACAGTGAAGCGCTCAGGGAATCATTGATCAAGGCGTTTTACGAAAAGTGGCAGCATGAAACCCTGGTGGTTGAACAATGGTTGTCAATGCAGTGTGTGGCCATGATTCCCGACAACCTGCCCCGGGTAAAAGCCCTGATGGAACATCCCGCCTTTGATATTCGCAACCCGAACAAGGTACGTTGCGTGATCGGGGCTTTTTGTTTTAACAATGCCGTGGGCTTTCATCAGCTCGATGGCAGTGGCTATGAATTTCTCGCCGACCAGATCATTACCCTGAACGGGATCAATCCGCAGATCGCCTCGCGCCTGCTGACGCCGCTGACCCGCTGGAAGAAGTTTTCCCGCCAGCGCCAGGACCTGATGCAGACCGCGTTGCGCAGGATTCTCGCAGAACCCAACCTGTCTCCGGATGTGTATGAAGTGGTCAGTAAAAGCCTGTAGTGATCACCAGTTTCGGGGCGGTAACACGGGGTTGGCCGTTGCTGGCCGCTGAAGTTGTTTTCATCGGGAGGCTCCATTAAGCTTGTGCCAGTTTTTACCTGGGAATCAGTATCGCTGGCCAGGTTAAGTGCTCGTCCATATCAATCGTCAAAATATAAAAACAAGCGATGACCTGGTAATTGGTCATCAGTAGAGATTCGGGGGAACCATGAATACAGATCCGCGGCATATTCTTGATACAAGCGCCATGACCAGGTTGCAGTACCTGATTATCAGCATGACCGTGGGCCTGAATGCCCTCGATGGTTTTGATGTGCTGGCCATCAGTTTTGCCGGTCCCGGCATTGCGGCGGAGTGGGGCCTGGGCAATGCCGGGCTCGGGTATGTTCTGTCCATGGAGCTGATCGGCATGGCCGTGGGGTCGGTCCTGCTGGGCGGAGTTGCTGACAAGATCGGACGCCGGCCAACGATCCTGGGTTGCCTGGTGGCAATGGTGATCGGCATGTTCATGGTCACTACCACAAGCAGCCTGGCCGAGCTGGCGGTCTGGCGTGTCATCACCGGTCTGGGGATCGGCGGTATGCTGGCAGCTATCAATGCCGTGGCGGCTGAATACTCGAACCAGAAAAAACGTGCTTTTGCCATTTCCACAATGGCCATCGGCTACCCGATTGGCGGCGTAGTGGGTGGTCTCATCGTGTCCTACCTTTTGCAGTTTTTTGACTGGCGCGTGGTGTTTTATTTCGGCACAGGTATGACTTTGCTGTTTATTCCGCTGGTGTATTTTTTTATGCCGGAGTCAGTGCACTGGCTCACACGCAAGCAGCCGGAAGGGGCCCTGGACAAGATCAATGGCATTATGAAACGCCTGGGACACCAGGTGGTTGAGAGCCTGCCAAATATTGAAGCCACTGCGCGCAAGGTATCGACCTCCTTTTTGTTCAGCAAAACCATGATATTGACAACTATCCTGGTTACTGCGGCTTACTTCCTCCACGTCATTACCCTTTATTACATCCTGAAATGGACACCCAAACTGGTGGTGGATATGGGCTTCTCACCGAGCCTTGCCGGCGAGGCCCTGACCTGGGCCAGCATCGGCGGTGCGCTGGGTTGTATCTTCTTTGGCATCCTGACCATACGTTTCAGCCTGAAATCCCTGACTATCTTTACCTTTGTACTGGCATGGGTATTTACCGCTATTTTCGGTCGTGCTCCGTCTGACCTGGGTGCGATCAAGATGTATGTGGCCATGGCGGGTTTTTTCACCAATGCGGGCATCGTTGGCATGTACGCCATACTGGCCCAGGTATTCCCGACACATGCACGAGCCTCTGGCACCGGGTTTGCGGTTGGAATAGGCCGGGGTGGTTCGGTACTGTCCCCGATCATGGCGGGCTACCTGCTTGATGGTGGACTGAACCTGTTCATGGTGTCCATGGTCATGGGGTCCGGTTCAGTGATTGCGGCAGTACTGCTGCTGTGGTTGAAACTGGGATCTCCCGATAGCACGGAAGGTAGTAAAACCGCTGATGATGAAGTGGCTGCTGGCGTTTCCAAACCGGCGCCTGCCTGACCTTGTATGACTCTGCCTGAAATAGTTCCGGCATAAAAAAACCGCTGCAAGCAGCGGTTTTTTTATTGCCGTTTTTCCTGGTATTCAGGGAGTTCGGACTTCCTCAATATTCTGCAAGGGAATATTGGCGGCATTTTCGGCGCCTTTCATGTACTCCGCAATTTCATTGAAATTCATGTAGCGATAGATTTCATCGGACATGGTATTGAGGCTGTTCATGAAGCCCATGTATTCCTCCATGTCGGGTATCTTGCCCAGGATGGAACACACGGCAGCCATTTCAGCGGAGGCCAGGAACACGTTGGCACCATCGCCCAGGCGATTGGGGAAGTTACGTGTCGAGGTGGACACCACGGTGGACTTGGCCGCAACACGTGCCTGGTTGCCCATGCACAGTGAGCACCCCGGCATTTCGGTGCGGGCACCGGCTTTACCGAAAATGGAGTAGTAACCTTCCTCGGTCAACTGGTGCTGGTCCATCTTGGTAGGTGGGGCAATCCACAGGCGTGTCGGAATGGAGCCATCACTGCCAAATTGTTCCAGGACCTTGCCGGCCGCACGGAAGTTACCGATGTTGAGCATGCAGGAACCGATGAACACTTCATCGATACCGGTACCGGCGACTTCGGACAACGGTTTGACATCGTCCGGATCATTCGGGCAGGCCAGCAGTGGCTCGGTAATCTCGTTCAGGTCGATCTCGATGACTTCCTTGTATTCGGCATCCTTGTCCGCTTCCAGCAGTTCCGGATTGGCCAGCCATTCTTCCATGGCACAGGCACGGCGCTCCAGGGTGCGAGGATCGCCGTAGCCCTGGGAAATCATCCAGCGCAGCAGGGTGACATTGGACTTGAAGTATTCCTTGATGGGTTCAGGGTTGAGCTTGATGGTACAACCGGCAGCGGAACGTTCGGCCGAGGCATCTGACAGTTCAAAGGCCTGTTCAATCTTGAGTTCAGGCAGCCCTTCGATTTCCAGGATGCGGCCGGAGAAGATATTTTTCTTGCCCTTTTTCTCAACGGTCAGGTGACCCTGTTGAATCGCTGCATAGGGAATGGCATTGACCAGGTCACGCAGTGTGATGCCGGGCTGCATTTCACCCTTGAATCGCACCAGGACGGATTCGGGCATATCCAGGGGCATCACGCCGGTTGCTGCGGCAAAGGCCACCAGGCCTGAACCGGCAGGGAAGGAGATGCCAATGGGAAAACGGGTATGGGAATCACCGCCGGTGCCGACCGTATCGGGCAGCAGCATGCGGTTCAGCCAGGAGTGGATGATGCCATCACCAGGACGCAGGGAAACACCACCGCGTGTCTGGATGAAATCCGGCAGGGAATGCTGGGTTTCGATATCGACGGGCTTGGGATAGGCAGCGGTATGACAGAAGGACTGCATGACCAGGTCTGCAGTAAAGCCCAGGCAGGCCAGGTCCTTGAGTTCGTCTCGGGTCATCGGGCCAGTCGTGTCCTGTGAACCCACAGTTGTCATACGCGGTTCGCAGTAGGTACCCGGGCGAATGCCTTTCACCCCGCAGGCCTTGCCCACCATTTTCTGGGCCAGTGTGAAGCCCTTGTCGGTTTCTTCCTGGGCCTTGGGACGGCGGAAGACATCGGTGGGCTCCAGGCCCATTTTTTCACGAGCCCGGTCAGTCAGGCCGCGGCCAATGATCATGTTGATGCGCCCGCCGGCCTGAACCTCATCGAGCAGCATTTCGGTTTTCAGGCTGAATTCGGAAATGACCTCATCGCTGCCATGCTTGGTGATCTTGCCTTCATAGGGATGGATGTCGATAACATCGCCGGTTTCCATGCTGTCCACATCACATTCGATGGGGAAGCCGCCGGCATCTTCCATGGTGTTGAAGAAGATCGGGGCAATGGAAGAGCCCAGTACGATACTGCCCACGCGCTTGTTGGGAATATGCGGAATATCCAGGCCCATGTGCCACAGTACAGAGTTGGTGGCTGACTTGCGGCTTGAGCCGGTACCGACCACATCGCCAACCAGGGCGACAGGGTGACCTTTTTCTTTCAGCTCTTCCACCTGTTCAACAGCATTGGTAACACCTTCACGGGGCATCTTGTACATGGCCATGGCGTGCAGGGGAATATCGGGACGCGACCAGGCATCCGGTGCCGGTGACAGGTCATCGGTATTGGTTTCTCCGGGGACCTTGAAGACAGTGACGGTGATAATTTCCGGCACTTTTTCCTTGGCCGTGAACCATTGGGCATCAGCCCAGGCCTGCATGGTGGTTTTGGCGTGTTCGTTACCGGCATCGGCCTTTTCGGCGACATCATGGAAGGCATCAAACATCAGCAGGGTTTCGGACAGCTCCTCGGCAGCAGCAGCGCCCAGTTCATCATCATCCAGTAATTCCACCAGGGTAGTAATGTTATAACCACCCAGCATGGTACCCAGCAGTTTGACAGCATCGCCTTTGGAGATCAGCGGAGAAGTTGCTTCACCCTTGGCCAGGGCGGACAGGAAGCCGGCTTTAACATAGGCTGCTTCATCAACACCGGCAGGAACCCGGTTGGTGATCAGGTCGAGCAGGAAATCCTCTTCACCTTTTGGCGGATTTTTCAGCAGCTCTACCAGGGCAGTTGTCTGCTCTGCATTCAGCGGCTTGGGGACAATTCCCAGTTCAGCCCGTTCTTCCACATGTTGGCGATACGCTTCTAGCACTTTAAGATTTCCTCATGAAATTAGTGACTTGGAGGATGCCGCCGATTTTATTCCCGGGGCATAAAGAGGGCGCCAATTTTACTTGAAATACCCCCGGAAGACTAGGTCAGGCCTTGCCAACACGTTACAATCCGGGGTTATGGACAATGTTAAAACACCCTGTATAGGCATCTGCTCGACCACTTCCCTGGGGGATAAAATCTGTCGCGGCTGCAAGCGTTTCAACTTCGAAGTCATTGACTGGAACCAGTACAGCGAGTCCGAAAAACGGGCCGTGTTAAGCCGTATTGATTTGCTGACCAGCCAGATCATGGCCGAGCGTTTTCGCATCCATTCCGTGCAGAAACTCCAGCAGGCCCTCGATGATTACCGCTTTTTCTATGATGAGGCACTGTCTCCCTGGTGCTGGCTGCACAACCTGCTGCAAAAGCGGCTTTACCGTATTAACAGCCTCTCGGAACTGGGTGTTGAACTGGCGCCAGACTATGCCGGTGTAGATATCAGGGACCTGATGCTGGAAATCAACCAGGAACTGTTCACCCTGAGCCAGGCCCATTTTGACCGTTATTTTGATGCCCACCGAACAGGCTAGGGTGAAATTACCAGCCCATGACCGGCCAGGCCGGTAAACAACGTTAATCAACTATGTCGGTAAACAGGAAGGATTCATGAAAACACCCATCACCTTGTGCGTTCTGCTGTTTGCCAGTGCTGGCCTGCTGGCCCAGTCACAGCCTCTTTATAGCGTTGATGCCAGTTGGCCCGCGCCGATGCCAAATGATCTCATCCTGGGCCAGGTGTCGGGCATTGATGTGGCTCCTGACAACACGATCTGGGTATTGCACAGACCAAAAACCCTTGCCCGCGATGAAATGGGCGCTGTTCTTGAACCGGTTGTGTCGCAGTGCTGCAACCCTGCACCGGCAGTCCTGCAGTTCAACCAGGCGGGCGAAATACTCAGAGCCTGGGGTGGTCCGGTGTGGAATCGCCAGAGCCAGGCGTGGGAGCAACCGGCTGCAGACTGGCCGATGAATGAACACGGCATTTTTGTTGATGCACAAGGGTATGTCTGGGTTGGCGGTAACCAGGATGCCGGGGGCATGCACATCGTCGTCAAATATACGCAAGAGGGCGCCCATGTGCTGACTATCGGCATACCGGGTGAGACCGGTGGCAGCAATGACACGGCGAGACTGGGTCGACCGGCAGATATCGCGGTGGATACCCAGGCCAATGAAGTCTATGTCGCCGATGGTTACCTGAACCGTCGTGTCATTGTCTTTGACAGCAATACCGGTGCCTACAAGCGGCACTGGGGGGCCTATGGCAATATTCCCAGTGACAGGCCGCAACGGGTGAGGTCGGAGGATCTGTCGCAGGAATTGCCCGAACAGTTCCTGGGTCCCGTGCATGCCGTGGTGCTTGGCCCGGATAACCTGGTCTATGTGGCCGACAGGACAGCAAATCGCATCCAGGTCTTTTCCCGGGCAGGAGAGTTCATCAACGAAACCCAGGTGGCGCCATCCACATTGGCCAACGGGTCGGCCTGGGATATCGCCATCTCTCCCCTGGACAACTCACGCTTGCTGCTGGTGGCCGATGGCAACAACCGCAAGATATGGTTGCTGGACAGGGAAACCTTACAGGGCCGGGGCTCGTTCGGGCAGGGTGGCAGGCAGGCCGGCCAGTTTGACTGGCTGCATAATATCGCCGTGGATGCCGATGGCAATATTTATACGGCGGAAGTCAATAATGGCCGGCGCATACAGAAGTTTACCCCGGGCCCGGGTGCCAGCGTCGGTGCTGCCACCAATGCCTCCCGGGATACGGATTTTGCTTCCGCAACTCCCTGATTTTTTTCAGGATTGCGGCGTGTCCAATACCCGGGCAAAGGCATAGACTTTTCACAATCCCCGGTTTATTCTCATCTGCTTAAAGGGGATTTACATAATGATTAAAAAGCATATGGCTGCAGCCTGTCTGCTGTCGGCAATTGTGTTTGCAAGCGCAGCATCTGTGGCCCAGCAGGCCGACTTTCCACGTAAACCCAATGGTGTGCCCGATATCAGCGGTATCTGGCAAAGCCTGAATAATGCCAACTGGAACCTTGAAGGTCAGGCTGCCGCGCAGGGGCCCGTGGAAGTTCTCGGGGCCATCGGCGCTGTGCCTCCCGGGAAGGGCATCGTGGTAGGCGACAGCATTCCCTACAAGCCGGAGGCCCTGGCCCAGCGGGAGATGAATTTCGCCAATCGCCGTACCGAGGATCCGGAGGCTAAATGTTTCAGGCCCGGTATTCCCCGTGCCAATTACATGGCGCATCCTTTCCAGATATTCCAGACCGACTCCGATATTCTGGTGACTTACCAGTTTGCCGGCGCCGTGCGTACCATCTATATGGACAATCACATGAACGGGCCGATTGACAGCTGGATGGGCTGGTCCAACGGACACTGGGAAGGTGACACCCTGGTGGTGGAAGTGGGTGCGCTGAATCCCAACTGGCTGGATCGTGCTGGAAACTACTATTCCCGGTCTGCGAAAGTCACAGAACGCTACACCCCGATATCGCCTTACCACCTGCAATACGAGGCAACCATCGAAGACCCCGAGGTTTACGAGGAACCCTGGTCCATCAGCATGCCGCTTTACCGGCGGGTGGAGGAGGGTGCCAGGCTGTATGATTTCAAGTGTGTCGAGTTTGCCGAAGAGATCATGTACCAACACCTGAGCCGCGAAAATTATTTCCGGGAACGGGGTATAGAGCTAAATGGAGACAGCAATGAGTAAAAATCGCTTGCTTGGTAATACCATGCTGGCCAGTGCCGGCATTCTGTTGTCCGTATCAGCTCTGTCACAGAGTGAAAGCGGGGACATGCCCAGGACATCCTGGGGGGACCCGGTCCTGCAGGGCTACTGGACCAGTTCAACCTTCATTCCCTTGCAACGCCCCGTAGAGTTGGGTAACAAGGAATTTTTTACACCCGAGGAAGTGGCTGAAAACACGCGTAGACGCATGAACACCGAGTACGCGGAAACCGAGGCCGGCACGCCGGAAGATGTGCATTACCAGTTCGATGACTATGCGATGAACCGGACAGAAGAGAGTGTCACTTTCAGTGAGCGTACCTCCATCATATTTGATCCGCCCAATGGCCGGTACCCGGAACTGACCGAGGCAGCCAAGGCCAATATGGCCGAGTACAACGCATGGCGCAGGGACCATCAGTGGGACAGCGCCAAGACCCGGTCGTTGTCAGAGCGCTGCCTGATCTGGGACCAGCAGGGCCCGCCGATATTGCCCCTGGGCTACAACAGCAACTACCAGTTCATGCAAACCGAAGACTACGTGATCCTGGTGCATGAAATGATGAATGAGCCCCGCATTATTCCACTGGATGGTGGTGACCCTGCCGAAAACGCTCTGCCGCAGTGGCTGGGCAATTCCCGTGGTCACTGGGAAGGTGACACCCTGGTGGTCGAAACCACCGGGTTTACCGGCAGGACTAATACGCCTAACTTGCGTGGCGCCCCCATGAGTACCAATGCCCATGTCCTGGAGCGCTTCACCCGCGTGAATGAAACCACCATTGATTACACGTTCACGGTCACCGATCCCACGGTCTGGACGGCGCCCTGGTCAGGCAACTTTCCTTTCCGCACAATCGACGGACCACAGTTTGAATATGCCTGCCATGAGGGTAATTACGGTATCGTCAATATTCTCAGCGGAGTCAGGCGTGAAGAGCTGGACAACTATGAAGCCACTGGCAGTATTGACGGGGAAGGAGAGTAATCATGAAACGAATTTTTAGTGTGCTACTGTTGGCTATTGCTGCCCATGGCATACCGGCCAACGGCCATCATGCCTTTTCCCAGGAGTTCAGCGTCGAGCTGCCCGTTGAACTGGTTGGCACTGTGAGCAAGGTGGAACTGATTAACCCGCATTCCTGGATTCATATCACTGTCGTCAATGACGCCGGGGAAGAAGAGACCTGGATGATTGAAGGCGGCAGTCCCAACTCCCTGTTTCGCCAGGGCATCACCCGCGACACCATTCCCATCGGGGCGGAACTGGAAGTCTCCGGCTACCAGGCCAGGGACCGCAGCCTGAAAGCGGTGGGTCGGGATATTTCGTTTACTGATGGTACGCCGCTGTTTTTCCGGGGAACGCAGGTGCCTGACGGGGCGGAGTAGAATAAAAGTTGAAAGGTGAAAGTTAAACGAGGTAGGTCGGATAAGGCACCTGGTGCCGCCATCCGACGACTTCGATAAGCCTTTTCGATAAAACGATAAAACGATAAAAGGATAAAAGGCACTCAGCTTAGATATCAAAATCAATCAGTTGGTAGCCTGATGGTGTGAGCTCCAGGTACCAGCCTTTCTTGTCCCAGTCGCCCAGCACAATACGTTTGCCGGGCTTGCCCGCCACATCAATGTCATGGATGGCCGGTCTGTGGGTGTGGCCATGAACCAGCAAGGTCTGGCCCGTTTCAGTCAATAAGCCGATGACCTCATCCGGGGTCACATCCATAATATCGTCTGCCTTGTTACTGCTCATGGCCTTGCTGCGGGCACGGGCTTCATCGGCAAAAGCCTGTCTTTCTGCCAGCGGTTTTGCCAGGAACCCCTGTTGCCAGGCGGGGTCGCGGACCATCTGGCGAAAGGCCATGTAATCGGTATCGCGGGTACACAGGGCATCACCATGGCTCAGCAGGTAGTTCTGGTTTTCCACGCTCAACCTGAAGGGATCATTGATCAGGGAAGCCCCGCAGCGGTCGGCAAAGACCTGGCCCAGCAGGAAGTCGCGATTGCCGTGCATGATAAAGACGTCGGTGCCTGCGTTTGTTAATGCAAGCAACTGTTCGCTGACAGTGCCTGCGAAGGCATCCGGATCATCATCGCCAATCCAGAGATTGAAAAAGTCGCCGAGAATATAAAGCGCATCGGCCTTCCCCTGAGGATCACCAAGGACCGTGTCAGTCAGGAAAGCCGAGAACGCATAGAACAGGTCAGGCCGGTCTGCACTCAGGTGCAGGTCGGAGATGCAAAGAATCCGCCGGGATTCAGTCATCGCTTACCGTGACTGAATTGATGACGATGTCCTCTTTGGGGACATCCTGGTGGCCCATCATGGATCCGGTTTCGCATTCCTTGATGCTGTTGACCACATCCATGCCATCGGTGACCTTGCCAAAGACGGCATAGCCCCAGCCCTGCGGATTCTTGCCGGTATGATTGAGAAAGCTGTTGTCCCCGACATTGATGAAAAACTGTGCTGTGGCTGAATGGGGGTCCATGGTCCGGGCCATGGCAATGGTGCCGACTTCATTTCTCAGGCCGTTATCGGCCTCGTTCTGGATGGGTGAACCGGTTTCCTTCTGTTTCAGGCCGGGTTCAAAGCCGCCGCCCTGGATCATGAAGTTATTGATAACACGGTGGAAAATGGTGCCATCGTAGTGGCCGGATTTGGCATATTCGAGAAAATTGGCGGCAGACAGCGGCGCATTCTCATGGTCCAGTTCAAGGGTAATGTCGCCGGCAGAGGTGTGAAGCACAATCATGGGGGTTCCTTTTTTAGGTTAGTCAACAGTCCTGACTGATTCTGGCTATCAGTAAAACGACTGTAGTTAGCAAAATTGAGACGGGCTATAATACGGCCTTTGTGATCTGTTAGAAAGTCAAAGACTCCATGAGTGAGCCATCAGCAACACCGTCCAACTTCATCCACCAGATAATTCGGGAAGACCTCAAGAACCAGAAGCACGAGGGCAGGGTGCATACCCGGTTTCCTCCCGAGCCCAATGGTTATTTGCATATTGGTCATGCCAAGTCCATTTGCCTGAACTTTGGCACGGCCAATGAGTTTTCCGGCCTGTGCAACCTGCGCTTTGATGACACCAATCCGGCAAAAGAGGATATGGAGTACGTCGATTCCATCCGCGAAAGTATCCGCTGGCTCGGCTTTGACTGGGAAGACCGGGAGTATTATGCCTCCAACTATTTTGACCAGCTCTATGAGTTTGCTGTTGAGCTGATTCGCCAGGGCAAGGCCTATGTCTGCAGCCTGAACCAAGAGCAGGCCAGGGAATACCGGGGCACGCTGACCGAGCCGGGCAAAAACAGTCCGGACCGGGACAGGTCAATTGAGGAAAACCTGGACCTGTTCACGCGCATGAAAAACGGCGAGTTTGATGACGGCGCCTACACCTTGCGCGCAAAGATCGACATGGCCTCGCCCAACATGAACATGCGCGACCCGGTGCTTTACCGCATCAAACGCCTGCATCACCACCAGACTGGTGACAAGTGGTGCATCTATCCCATGTACGACTACACCCATTGTATTTCCGATGCGCTGGAAAACATCACGCACAGTCTGTGTACGCTGGAATTTGAAGATCACAGGCCCCTGTACGACTGGGTGCTGGACCAGCTTGATGTGCCTTGCCATCCACAACAAATAGAGTTTGCCCGCCTGAACATCAACTACACGGTGATGAGCAAGCGCAAACTGAAACAGCTGGTGGACGAACAGCTGGTCAACGGTTGGGATGATCCCCGCATGCCGACCCTGGACGGCATGCGCCGTCGCGGCTACACACCGGCTTCCATCCGCAACTTCTGCGAAATGGTCGGCGTGACCAAGTCCAACAGCGTCGTGGACATGGGCATGCTGGAGCACAGCCTGCGGGATGACCTGGACAAGACGTCCCCACGCGCCATGTGTGTTTTGCGGCCGCTGAAAGTGACCATTGAGAATTACCCGGAAGAAAAAGAAGAAATCATGACCCTGCCTGGCCATCCCAAGGATGAGAGCATGGGCGAGCGCCATGTGCCCTTTGGCCGGGAGATTTATATCGACCGCAGTGATTTCGAGGAAGTACCGCCGCCCGGTTTCAAACGCCTGGTTACCGGGGGCGAGGTCAGGCTGCGCGGCAGTTACGTGATTCGCTGCAATGACGTGGTCAAGGATGCCAATGGGGAAATCAGCGAACTCAAATGTACCCTGGATGAGGCTACCCTGGGCGCCAAGCCGGAAGGCCGCAAGGTGAAAGGTGTGGTTCACTGGGTACCGGCAAAAGAAGCGCTGGACGTGGAAGTCAGGCTGTATGACCGACTGTTTAACCATGAGGCACCGGACAGTGCCGAGGGTGATTACCGGGACTACATCAACCCGGAATCCCTGGTGGTCCTGACTGGCTGCAAGGCAGAACCGGGTCTGAAGGACGCCATGCCCGAGGCACGTTACCAGTTTGAACGGGAAGGGTACTTCTGTGCGGATAAAAAGGACTCCTCACCCGGAAAGCCTGTGTTCAACCTGACCGTTACCCTGCGTGATACCTGGGCCAAACAGCAAAAATAAGGCCCCTGGGCGACCACTTTTCATTCAATCTGCCAGATAGCGATATTCCATGCTCCAGATCTACAACACACTGACCCAGCGTAAAGAGGACTTCACGCCAATTGAACCCGGCAAGATCCGCATGTACGTCTGTGGGGTCACCACCTATGACTACTGCCACCTGGGCCATGGCCGCATGCTGGTGGTCTTTGATGTGGTGGTGCGCTACCTGCGGGCCCTGGGCTTCGATGTCACCTACGTGAGAAATATCACCGACATTGACGACAAGATCATCAACCGCGCCAACGAGCTTGGCATTGCCTTTGATGAACTCACAGCCAAATTCATCAAAATCATGCACGAGGATGAGCAGGCACTGAATATCCTGCCGCCGGATATCGAACCGCGTGCCACGGGTCATATGGCGGAAATCATCGCCATGGTGGAAACCCTGGTGGAAAAAGGCTTTGCCTACCCGGCGGATAACGGCGATGTGTATTTTGCCGTGACCCGTTTTCCCGACTACGCGAAACTGAGCAGGAAGAATCTGGATGACCTGGTCTCCGGTGCCCGGGTCGAAGTGGAAACGGCCAAGCAGGACCCGCGGGATTTCGTGCTCTGGAAAGCCGCCAAGGCCGGGGAGCCGGGCTGGGATTCGCCCTGGGGACAGGGCAGGCCGGGCTGGCATATTGAATGCTCTGCCATGTCGACCTGCAGCCTGGGTGATACCTTCGATATTCACGGCGGCGGCAGCGACCTGATTTTCCCCCACCATGAGAATGAAATCGCCCAGTCCGAATGTGCCACGGGCAAGCAGTTCGCCCGGCTCTGGATGCACAATGCACCGCTGCGCATCGATAACGAGAAAATGTCCAAATCCCTGGGCAACTTCTTCACCATTCGGGATGTCCTGGCCCAGTATCCTGCCGAAGTGGTTCGCTATTTCCTGGTTTCAAGCCATTACCGCAGCCCCATTAACTACACGGCTGATACCCTGGACCAGGCCTACAGCGCCCTGGAGCGCTTCTACAATGCCCTCAAGGGCATCAGTTGGCAGGCGGACAATATCGCCGAGAATACCGAGTATGAATCCCGTTTCATGGCCGCCATGGCCGATGATTTCAATACCGCCGAGGCCGTGAGTGTCCTGTTTGAGCTGGCCAGGGGCATCAACCGCCTGAAGCAGTCTGATATGGCCCAGGCAGAGCAACATGCCGCCTTGCTGGTAAAATTGGGTGATGTATTGGGTATACTGCAGTTAGATCCGGAAGCCTTCCTGCGCACCGGCGGCGACGAGGTGGATGCCGACTATATCGAGGGCCTGATCGCCAGGCGCAACCAGGCCAGGGCTGACAAGAACTGGCAGGTGGCCGATGAGATTCGGGATGAGCTGAAGGCCCTGAAGGTGGTCCTGGAAGACAAGGACGGCCAGACGGCCTGGCGCATTGAAAGAGATTAAAAAAGAAAGCGGGAAAAGGGACTAAGTGGCGATTTTGCCTCAAGATTTATTGACGGCACCGGGAACCATGAGTATTATGCCGTCCTTTTCAAGCATCTGAAAAACGGGGTATAGCGCAGTCTGGTAGCGCGCCTGCTTTGGGAGCAGGATGTCGGGAGTTCAAATCTCTCTACCCCGACCAGAATTTTTGCCTGATCTGGAGAAATCCAGTAATGTGGGTCATGAATCAAGCGCCCGTAGCTCATCCGGATAGAGCATCGGCCTTCTAAGCCGAGGGTAGCAGGTTCGAGTCCTGCCGGGCGTGCCAGCATACCAATCCAGTCTGGCAACACCGGGATCAACAGCAAGACAAGTCACAGCGTTGATCCGGGTGCAAACAACGGTTAATGGTGGCCGTAGCTCAGTTGGTAGAGCCCCTGACTGTGACTCAGGTTGTCGTGGGTTCGAGCCCCATCGGCCACCCCAATATCATTAACAAAAAAAGCCCCGCAATTGCGGGGCTTTTTGTCTTTATCCTAGCCAGAAATCATGCGGCTTTTTGAGTTTCTTTCTTTTTACGACAGATGCTACTTGCTGAAACATTAAGTAAAGAAGCAGCTTTAACTTGGCTGCCATTAGACATTTGCACTGCCATCGAAACTACTTGTTGTTCTATATTCGAAGTCAAAGTTTTTAAGGAAACCTGCTCTCCGTTATCTGTATTTGAAAGAAAGTCTTCAATCATTTGTGTAATTTGTTTATAGGATTTTCGTTCTTTTGAAAATGGAATTTTTAATAATAATGAAAACAGGCTTTCTTTTTGTTCTGTAATGACCAGAACTAAAAGCATATATGTAGTAGCCAGTGGAATAATTACAGAAGCATTAACTTTGACCCCAATAGCCATGAGTAAGAGGAGAGCCAAGAAAATAAACAAGAAAGGGGAAGTGGAATAAAGTAAGACGCGAGCCCTTTTTTTATCACTGTTATCCTCTGTAACTTTGGTTCCTGTAGTCAAACAAAACAAAGTTAAAGCGATAAGAGCGGCGGCATAAAACTGTGTAATGAAATACAAGTCCCCAGGAATTCTTGTTGCGGAATATCCAATTGATTGAATGCCCTGAATCATAGAATTGGTAGACAACATAAGAGTGGAATAAGCGATAGAGCACATCACGACAAATATATGCATCCTATGTGCTTGAAAAGATTCGATTCCTGAAATCTTCATGGAAAGAATCAAAATTCCACTAAAAGTAATACTACAAAATGCATACCAAAGTTTTATTGAAAATAAACTAGGGCCAACAATACCTGCATAGGAACTGAACTCTAGGAAACTCATTCCCAGAACTCCTAGAAAGAATAATAAAATAGGCCAATTTTTATTGATTAGGCGGCGTTTATCTGAGTGGGCGATCAGCCACGTTTGTACAGACAAAGCGGTAAATGCAGGTATTGCTAGAGCAATATTTTCTATACCCTGTAACATTTTATAATTTCCTTATTTCCTTGTTATCACGAATATATTTAAGCTTTCCAACTTAGCTAGGTCGACCAAACAAGGCCACCCTGGAAACTGGATAGTCCACTTCCACCACCCATAAGCAAAATCTTAGCACCTTTTTTTGGTTTTATAATCCAAAGTAGCAGGAATTGAACAAGTTGTGATGTTACCGAGCTTTTCGTAGATAGTAGGTGCTTTAATCAGTGGTATTTCTGAGATATTGCATAAATCTAATTGCGACTTTTTCCCAACTTGATGGCAAACCAGATAATCCACATCCGATGGAGTCCAGTCCAGATAATGATAGGTATTTGATATCATTTTGATATGAACATCGTTGATGACATCAGTCATTCCTTTCATCAGCATTTGACCTTCTATGTCACCGTTTTCATAACGGTAATAGCAGTATTCTGTGTATTCACCCCTCGAATCCAACAATAACTTCTGTATACCAGTATCATTGTCTCGTTTTTTTGTAAGAAGAATTGCTGCCCCGGCATCACCACAAGTAATGATTCCAAGCCTGTCACGGAGATAATCATCTGGCATGGTGTTTATTTTATGGATGAAGTGACGCATTACTTCGCTTGTGAGTGCCGCAGAGCAAACTAAAACTGACTCTGCCTGGCCAACTGCTAACATCGCATCGGCAGTCACTATGCCATTAATCATGCCTTGACAAGCATTCATAACGTCCATGCAAACAGCACTAGCACCCAATTTCTTCTGTATTACATGTGCAGTACTTGGTTCAATAAAATCCTTTTCAATTCCACAATATATAATCAAATCTAAATGCTCTGGACTTAAATTAGCTCTTTCCAGCGCTATTATCGAAGCTTCGTATGCCAAATCTGAGGGTGAAGTACCTGCAACTGCCATACGACGTTCTGTAATACCTACTTTACGGTCAACCCAGGTATGAGGAATACCAAAACGTTTCTCAGCGTTAATTTCTTCCATCAGGCTCACTGAGCTAACCCGTTGTTCAGGTAAAAATACCCCTAAGCCTGCAATTTCGGTATTTCCATTTACGACCATTGTCCAACTACTCCTAGTACAGGTAGGTATTGCAACTTAATGAAAATATTATAAAAAAACAAAATTTCAAATTTGCAATGGTCATATATTAGCCTTTTTTAGCATTGCAAAAAAGAAATTCAATTTTTAACAGTCCATTGTTTGACCAATGCTGACGGTATTGCTATTTCTTGTCCACGATTTAAATGTAATCAGAAGATTTTCAGGTGATTAAGAGGCTGTTTTAACAGTCCTGGCCTGCCCGAAAAAGTCAGTGAATCGGGAATATCTTCGACATACAACACATCGGGATAAAAGCCATGCTGGATAATGGATCATCTGACTTGAAAATTACCCTGGAAATCAACCAGGAAACCAACCTGGACGAGTTGATGGCCCATTTGTGCCTGATGCAGGGCAGCATGCCTGCACAGCTGGATGAGAAAGACGGCCTGCTGCCGGATTTCACGATTCACGAGGGTGAGCTGGAGCCGGCCTGAGTCGGGCTGTACAGCAAGCAGTGTAAGATATGCCGGGCAATCCGGTATGGAGTGCGGCCCAAGCGGGCGCAAGCATGATCAGGTATCTCTCTGGTACCTGTCTTTCAACGATTCATAGAGATGGTGCTGGAAGTCGGCGTGTTCGGTATCCAGTGATCCCATGACTTCCACCAGGTGTTCGTTGTCTTCCCGGCCATCCCAGATTTTCCGGTAGGTGCCTTCCTTGTAGCCATTGTCCTGGCGAAAGAAATTCAGCACGTTTTTGCCCACGTACTGGCAAAACAGGTCGTTCCAGTCCATTTTGCAGTCTGCCAGCAGGCCCTCGAACAGCGGGATACTGATGCGTTGGGCGCAGGCCAGGCCAATGGTCAGCTCCAGTTTTTTCAGCAGCTCCAGTTTATTGGCGGCGTAGGTTTTACCATCAAATTCAATGGTGTTGCCGGTCTCCTGCAACGCCAGTAACTGCGCCAGGGCCTTGTCTTCATCCCCTTTGGTGTCCAGCAGGATGTGGGACAGGGTGAAATGCCAGATATCCACCAGTTCCATCTGTAGCTGCTCCAGGTCGCATTCCTGTTTTTTCCACCATTTCCAGCCGTGGTGCTCCATGGCTTCGGCACCTTCCACCACAACCGCCCTCAGGTAGGGGTAACCGGCTTCCACCCACTGGGGATTGACCTTGGCATTCATCCTGGCCTGGAGAGCTAACATGACCTGTGCCTGGGATTGTTTGAGCATAGTGGGTGCCTTTCGTTGGGAAATGGGTAAACGGGGTTAACTGGAGGGATTCTGGTCCAGCAAAATATTGATTTTATTGTGCTTTGCCGGCTCACCCCAGTGTTTGATCAGTAAATGGCGATCCGTTTTGCTGAGCAGGTCCAGGTGCCGGTAGCCGATGTCGTGCCAGTAGTTTTCCGGGGCCTCCATGTCAGGCAGTTGGGCGAGCAGGTCATTGCCGGCGATATCACTGCCTTTGGATTCCCTGGCAGCACCGGCCAACAGGGCGGTCCGGTAAATGTCCTTCAGGGCGGATTCGGGTTCCTGTTCCGAGGTTTTCAGCTGGCTGCGCAGGGTAATCATGGTCTGGCGAAAGGCGAGCATTTTCGGGTATTGCCTGCTGCACAGGCTCAA
>Ga0181582_10000490_pt1 | contig 28050 bp, 20 predicted proteins | sample 071ome_32_FD_132438 | JGI IMG/M metagenome (GOLD analysis project Ga0181582, IMG submission 132438) | Coastal salt marsh microbial communities from the Groves Creek Marsh, Skidaway Island, Georgia - 071405AT metaG (megahit assembly) | ecosystem: Environmental > Aquatic > Marine > Intertidal...
GTTCGACGAGTTCGAAGACCGCACGTCGGTCGAGGTCAACACATACCTGCCTCTTGATCGCTTCCACCACGAGCGGGTGCGTGTGTCCCGTCGACGTGACGCCGATGCCGCTGGTCAGATCGAGCAGACGCCTCCCGCACGCAGTCTCGACGTAGACCCCCTCGCCCTTGACAGCCACCACATCGTGAAACTTCGCCACCGCAGGCGGGAGGTTGTCCACGATACTGGAGAGTGTGTGGAGGGCGCGATGAGGGGGGCGCGGACCGCGTCGAAGGACGAGCATCGAAGATGTTCGTCGAGGGTGAATGAAAAGGCGTGTCCGCGCGAGTGGGTATAGGGTATGTATGTTCTTCTTGGGTATGTATGAAATGTGTGGGAGAAAAAAGGACTGTCGAAGACTGTCGAAGGAACGCGGATCCCGAGACGACGAGGGCCGCGGCCCCGGGGCCGAATACGAATAACAGGGCCCTGTTATTCGTATTCCTTTTAACCGTAACCGTCACACCACCACGATCGTGTGTTCTGTTCTGTGCAGGCATCTAGTACGGCCTTCGACCAAACCGTCCAGACTTCAGTCTCGTTTCATTGCCCCCCAATCTCTCGAAAATGTTTTCGAAGCACTCGAAATCCACCAAGGACGTTTCCCATCTTCAGGGAAACTCACCGAGCGACTTTGTCGACTCTACGTGCGTTACTTGGCTTTCAGCTGTCGTCGTCGATACATACACTGGGTAGAGGGCACGGCGCGATCGGCAACGTACCCCCAATCTCTTACCCCTTGGTCACCCTCCACCGAGTCGCGAGTCGGTGGGCAGTGACGAACGGGGCGGGGTATTCCTGTGGGGTATTGGGCGGACCGCTGCGCTCCCAGCTCATCTCACCCTCCCTCTCACCTCGTTTCCTCGCTCGCTCGCTCAGGTTTGCCTCGCGTCACATGACGCAACCGATCCCAAAGTCCATCATGCCGGAGGGTTCCATCCCGGCGAACGTCGTGTACCAGGTCATCAAGGACCTGAGGGAGCTGGACTCTCGTCCGGTGCTGAACTTGGCGTCGTTCGTGACCACCTACATGGAGGACGAGGCTCGCCAGCTGATGATGGACTCGTTGGATATCAATTTCGTGGACACTGACGAGTATGTTCCTTTGAAATTGACGAGCGGCGCGGGGTATTCTTGCCGTGGGGTGAGCGACGGGTTGCTGCGCTCCCCGCTCACCCTCCCTCTGCGCACCCACCCTCTCACCCTCTCACCCTCTCACCCTCTCACCCTCTCACCCTCTCACCCTCTCACCCTCTCACCCTCTCACCCTCTCACCCTCTCACCCTCTTCTCCCGCCAGGTACCCATCGTGCCAGGAGATTTCCAACCGGTGCGTCAGTATGATGGCGGCGCTGTTCAACTCGCCGTCCGTGGATGCCATGGGGAACGGGGACGCCGTGGGCGCGCCGACGGTGGGGTCGTCTGAGGCCATCATGCTGTGTGCGTTGTCCATGAAGAAGAGGTGGCAGGAGCGCCGCGCCAAGCTTGGTCTGGACAATACCAAGCCCAACCTGGTCATGGGGAACCAGACGCACGTCTGCTGGGAGAAGTTCTGCAGGTATTGGGACGTCGAGGCGCGCTATGTCAAGTGCGAGGAGGGGCGCTATTGCGCGACGCCAGAGCTGATCGCGGCCAAGTGCGACGAGAACACCATCGGCGTGGTTTCTGTCTTTGGATCGACCTATACGGGCGAGTTCGAAGACACCGAGGGCCTGGACGCTATGGTGGGCAAGCTCAACAAGAAGAACGGCTGGGACTTGGTCATCCACGTCGACGGTGCTTCCGGCGCCATGGTCGCGCCTTTCCTGTACCCCAACGTCAAGTTCGACTTCAGGCTGCCCAACGTGGCGTCCATCAACATCTCGGGGCACAAGTACGGACTCGTCTACCCCGGACTCGGATGGGCCATCTGGCGCGATGCCGCGGCGCTGCCCGAGTCGATGGTGTTCTACTGCGATTATCTCGGCACAGTCGAGCGCAGTATCACGCTCAACTTCTCGAGGGGAGCCAACAACATTATCTCGCAGTACTACCAGTTCCTGCGCCTCGGTCGCGAGGGCTACACCAAGATCATGACCAACCTGAACGCCATCTCCAAGCACGTCAGGAAGGCCATCATAGACACCGGCCACTTTGAGATCCTCTCTCAGGACGTCGGCGTGCCTCTGGTCGCCTTCAGGCTCAACAAGGTCAAGGGCAGCGACGGCAAGATGCATTCCAGGCTCTACGACGAGTTCCAGCTGGCCGAGCGGATGAGGATGTTCGGATGGGTGTTGCCGGCCTACAAGATGCCCGAGGGCGCCGAGCACGTCAAGCTCATGAGGATCACCATCCGGGAGGACTTCTCGATGACCATGGCCGACCAGGTCATCCAGAAGCTGATCGAGTGTGTGGAGTGGCTCGATACCCACTTCACGGTGAGCAAAGAGGACCTGGACAAGATCGCCGGGAAGACCTGGGGGAGGACGTACTCGCGCATGGACTCGAAGGTCCTCGTCGGGTTTGAGGAACTCTTGAGGCCTTGCTAAGACGGAGAAAATTGCGAAGAATCAGTTAACTGTGTTTTAACCGTAGGAGAGGAGCATAAACCACATTCACCATATAATAGGGTGCGCGCCCATGGCACGCACAGCGTAGTATCGAGGCTGCAGGCCAGGTTTTTAAGAGAACTCTAGAGTCGAATCCGGATGGCCTCGAAACTCGCCGTTTCCAGCCAGCAGGTGTTCCTGAAGGTCGACGTGGACTGCGAATACGTCACAGGGTACGTGAACGACGTGACCGGCGCGGGCACGACGCCCTGACCTCCCTATCTCGCGCACAACCCGGCTCACTCAGTCCTCGCTCGCATCGACCACCAGTCGGACCGTCCTGGCCCTCACTACCAAGGGCGACAGCGATGCGTTGCCCATCGACCGGGTGGCGCTGAACTGCTCGTCGGGGATCCTCGTGCACTCGGTCCGACTGCTCGACGACAAGATACGCAAAGGTGACCAGGGAGACAAGGACGGGCGGGAAAACGGTGCGGATGCACCAGCCGAATTAGCCGACAACAGGTGGGTATCGAACTCGACCGAGGCGTGCGTTCCGCGCTCCACGCCCTGACACTCTGACACTCTGACACTCTGACACTCTGACACTCTGACACTCTGACACTCTGACACTCTGACACTCTGACACTCTGACACTCTAACTCGCCCACTCGCGCTCCGCGTTCGTTCGTTCGCCAGGGAGCTCGAGTGGTCGATCGTGCGGCCTCAGGCCAACCCGTCCCAGCCGTTGAACGGCAAGCGAGACCCGAGCGACTTTTACAAGTCGGTGTGCGCGGCCCGGGCAGAGCCGACGCTGCAGGTGACGCTGCCAGACGCGCGGGAGGACGTGCGGATCGAGATCACCTTCACGGTGGAAGCGCTACTGGCGTCCCAGTCCGGATATATTTGCTCGTGGAACCTCAGCGGGGACGCGCTGTCGCAGTCGTCGCCGCCGTCCGCGTGGACGCCGTGCGTGGACGCGGCTGACGCGCTCGTGGACGCGTTCGAGCTGCAGCTGCTGGTGCCGCCCACGTGCGTGGGCGTGGCTTCCGGCGACCTCAAGTCGATCGAGCGCTCGCCGGTCCTCGAAAGCTGGACTCTGTACCACTACCGGATGCCGTACCCGTGCTCGGCGTGCGACGTGGCATTCGCGGTCGGCGAGCTCGACCTGTCGACCGGGAGGGACGGCATCGAGGAAGGCTCTACGGAGTCTTCCGGGGGACCCGTCGTCAACCACTTTGTGCCGAGGGGCGTGACGAGTAGGCGCACGAAGAGCAACATGGAATACGTGGCGGCGTTCGACAAGCTGGCATTCAACATCCTTTCGCAGGCGCTCGGCGGGGCCATGCCGACGCTGTCGACGATGAACGTCGTCTTCCTGCCGCGGGTCGCGATGCCGGCGACCATGCAGCAGGGCGTCGGCTTTCAGGCCATCTGCATGGAGGACGTGCCGCCGCTCGACAGCATCGAAGCCTCGCTGCGGCTGCGTCGCGACGCCGCCTTCTCGCTCGCAAAGCAGTGGTTTGGCTTTTGGGTGCGACCGGGAAGCTTCAACGACAACTGGATGGTGCTGGCCCTGCAACAGTGGCTCGCCGACCAGTTTGTCCTCACGTGCATCGGCAAGACGGACTACCTCTACCAGCGGTACCAGCGGCACGTGGCGGTCGCCGAGATGGACAACGGGGAGGCCCCGCCCCTGGCGGGCGCCTCCTTCTTCGGCACGCAGTCGCTCGATTTTACGCGGTTCTACGCCATCAAGGCCGCGGTCGTGCTGTCGATGATGGAGAACCGGGCCGGAGAGCAGCTGTTCAAGAAGCAGGTGGAGAGCTTCTTCTCCAAGGAGCCGCTCGTGTTCCGGGCCAGGGAGTTTTTCGAAGAGCTGGCTAAGGCTGGCGACTACGCCAACGAGGTCGAGCCGTTCCTGGAGCGTTGGGTGTTTGGCTCGGGCGCGCCGTCCGTGTCTATCGGCGTGCAGTACACCAAGCGTGGCTCGAAGCTGGACGTCGGCGTCAAGCAGATCGGATGCGACGCGGCGTTCAATTCGGCCTCCAAGGCCGAGAAGACCATGGGCGTCGCCGGCGTCATCAAGGTGGGCATCCAGGAGGGCTCGGGCAACAAGGTTGACCACCCGCTCCACTTGGGGACCAGGGGCTACCTGGCGAAGGCGCTCAGCGTCAACCCGCTCGTGAAGAAGATCGCAGGCAAGCGTGGTCGCAAGAAAAAGTCCGAAGAGGCCCTCATCGAGTCCAAGAAGCTGGCCCTCCAGAACGCCCAGCACCCGGTCCAGTTCGTGCGGCTCGACCCATCGAGCGAGTTCCTGTGCCTGAAGCACGTGCACCAGCCGGTTCGCATGATCATGAACAAGCTGCGAAACTCCAGGGACGTTGTGAGCCAGGCCGAGGCCATCAAGGAGCTGAGCGTGGCCCCCGCCGAGTCGGCCATGGAGGGCCTGGTCGAGTGCCTGGAGGACGAGAAGAACCAGTTCCACTGGGCCATCCGGTGCGAAGCTGCGCGCGCCTTGTCTCATATGATTGGCATGGACGGCAGCTCCCTGGGTGCCACGGCGCTCCTCGCATTCTACAAGCGAAGGTTCTACGATGCCGACGGCGACACGCCGCTACGCGTCCAGTTTTCAAACATCGAGGACTACTACGTCACCGAGGCCGTGCTCATGAGCCTGACCAGGTGCAAGTTCGACTTTGACATCATCAGCTTCTTTTTTGAGTGTCTCGACGGGCTGTGGGTGGGCGAGATGAACATGGACAACAGCTCGCTGCTGGCGACCTTCATGACCTGCGTCGGGCGCCTGGGGCCGAAGAAGTCCGACCTGACCTCGGAGGACGAGCAGCTGGCCGAGTTCATTCACAGAAAGGCATATGGAATACTGGACCGGCACCTGGACACGGACCTCGCGGACGACGCCGGGCTGGACGCCGCGGACGTCGGGGGCAGGCACGTCGTCGCCGAGGCGTGTGCGACCGGCATGGCCGCGCTGGCGACCAGTGGTACGTGTTCTCCGGAGATTGCGGAACGGGTGACGGCGCGCCTCGAGGCGCTGGTGTGCGACGGCACCACGCCAGACGGGGTCGTCGAGGCCGGCTGCGGGGCGCTCACCAGGATGAAGGCGGCCTTTGCGTCGTTCGAAAGCGCCGTCTCGTGGGGCTTGAACGTTTCTCAAAACCGTCGGGAACCTCGCGTGGCCTTACGGATATGGGAGGAGCTGATGCGGGTCGCCAGGCGCGGCGCCAGGGTCGACTGGCTGAGGCTCGAGCGGTTCATCGTGGCAGAGCGGGGCGACAGGCTGCTGCAGCACGCGGCCTTCGTCGTGGCTGCCTTGGTCATCGGCAAGCGCGTCTGGATCTGGGAGGCGACGGCCACGAAAAAGACGCACATCGCCCTCAAGGTGGACCTCAAGGCCGCGATGGCCAACGCCGGCCGGCCCGCCGCAGTGGCTCCCGGTGCCGCATCTCCCGCTGGCGCAGCTCCCGGTGCCGCACCCCAGGCTCCAAAACCGGCGTTGAAGATCAAACTCGGCGGCACCAAGCTGAAGCTGAAGCTCGGGGGCCAGAGCGGGTCGACCGCCTTGGCGGCTGACACCACCGCGACCGCCCCAGCGCCAAAAACAGACGAGCACGTGAAAGAAGAAGAACAGTAAATGGAAATGATATAGTTCCCTCCCCCTCAAGTACCAGTGTTGAACGCCTGGATGCTCTTGTCCAGCCCGTTCTCGAGGAACTGCGTCATCTTCTCAAACGCAACCTTCGTCACTCTCGACAGCCCGATGACCTCGTTCCGGAAGACGTCAAAGTCCTTCTCCGGCTCGACCGAGCCGGCCGCGCTCGAGTCCGACTTCCGCTTCTTTAGCTTCTTCGCCTTCTCCGGGATAAACTCCAGGAGCTCCGTCTCGACCTTGTGCGAGAGGCGCTCCAGGGAAATCTCGGCCTCCTGGTTGGAGAAGTCGAAGAACGCCTTGTACTCGGCGCGCTTCTTGGCGGAAACCTTGGCGGAAATCAGCGAGCTGCAGATCTCCTTGTCCTCCTTGGAGTCGGTCGCGAAAGCGAAATACGCAGCCACATACGTCCACTTGAGCACGCGGCGACAGTGGTTCACCACGTCCCAGGCCTCGGAGACGAACTGCAGGGCGCCGGCGGGAATATGCCTCGCGGTCGACAGACTCGCCTTGTCCACGTTCTCCCACTCGTCCTTCGCCTTGATCAGAATCTTCATCGCCCTGTCATGCTCGGACCACCGCTCGAAGAACTGCAGGTGCCTGTTGAGACTCTTCTTGGCCGCCTCCCGCTTCTTCTCGTTGGGATCCTGCTCCTTCTTCTGCTTCTCGAACAGCGTGCAGTTATAGTAACCGCCCGTGCTCTCCCCGTGCTTGTTCCAATCCCCCATACACAGCCAGCAGAAGTGGAACCCGCACCGCGTGCAGTGCATGTGCATGCACCCCTTGTTCTTCTCGATCGGCCGGTTGCAGCTGGGGCACGGCTTTGTATGCGACACGATCCAGTCCATATTCGCCCGATCCGTGGTATTCTTCAAATCCCACTGGTGCACCAGCTCGCAGCTAATCGGCCGATGCGCCTCCCCCAGACAGTCAAAGCAAAAGTCGGTATGGCACCACGAGCACCGCACGTCCTTCACCAGCACCCCCTTCTCGTGCTCAGGCACCTTGATATACCTGGTGCAATCCACGCCCGGACACACACAGATATATCCCATCTTATCGGCAAAGTTGGCAATCGACGCCATCTTTATCTTCTTCAGGTGCTCTGGCGCCGCAATCTTCGCCATCAGACTCCCCTTGACCAGCCTCGAGCAGTCCGGCTGCGGACAATCGATCCGAAGACACGTCGACGCATCCTCCACCTTGGACGAAATATACCCGCCCCAGCACTCCTTGCAAAACCCATGCGCACACCCACAGTCGAACAGCTCTTCCCGCGGAAACTCCTCAAAGCACACCAGACACTTCCCCGCCCCCGCCACCTCCCCCTCCCCCCGCTGCGAACACACCGTTTCCATATTATCCTCGAAATCCGCGAAGAAACCCTCCTGAAACTTGGCCGTATCCCACTCATACCGACTCAGCAACCTCAGCACGTCGTCCTGCGGCACGTTCACCACCTTGGCCACCTCCTCCACCATCCCCATCATCTCCCTGTACACATCCTCGGCCCGAAGCGTCTCATGAGAATACACCCCCCCTTTTTCCTTCTCCCCCGCCCCCTTCCCCTCGTCCAACCCCGCCTGATCCTCCGCCATCAGATCGTCCAGCGCCCCGTCCAACCCCTCCATATCATACGAGTCATCCGAATCATACACAGACGCATCCACATCCTCCTCCGAACTCACCACATCGGTCAAGTCCACCAAAGCCGCCTGCGAACTCGACCGAGTTCTCGCCCTGTTGGCTCCCATGACCTGAACCTGAACCTGGGTCAACGTCAGGGGCGGTGTGATACACCCGAGTGTCGCGTGTACGTATGTACCGACTGACCGACCGACCGACTGACCGACCGACCGACCGACCGACTGACCGACTGACGTGACGCCCGCGCCGAGGCAGTGTCGTAGAGACGTAGGAATGAGGAACACGCCAGGAGCGTTTCTCGAATCGATTCGAATCAGAGGAACGAACACCGCCAGACACGACCACCCGCGACGTCTACAGACACATATAATAATAAGGACCGAGACCGTGACTGTGACCGTGACGAGTGACGAGTGACGAGTGAATGAATACAAAGACGATCAGAACTTCTATCAGAACCAAAACCGAGATTTTCGGGAACCTCAGAACTCTGAAGAAGAACCCTCTGTGCTCGGTCTCTCTGTGCTGGTCTCTCTGAATACACAGGGGCAGGCGAGCGGAGAGACGCGGAGAGACGCGGAGAGAGAAGGAGAGACGCGGAGAGAGAAGGAGAGAGAAGGAGAGAGAAGGAGAGAGAAGGAGAGAGAAGGAGAGAGAAGGAGCGAGCGATTCGGCGCATGCGGACTTGCTCCTCTGAGACACTGAGACACTGGGACACTGGGACACTGGGACACTGGGACACTGACCCGGGATACCTCGTACCATCAGTGGTCGTACGTGCGTACGTGTCATCACCTGCAGCCATCGTCGTTCGTCGTTCGTCGTTCGTCGTTCGTCGTTCGTCGTTCGTCGTTCGTCGTTCGTTGTCATCATGGATGCGTTGGCGCAGCTTCAGCAGTTGAGTCTGGTGAGTACGGTGACCAAGACGTTGGAGCAGAATGTCGGGATTGCTGATCGGACACTGAGTGAGTTTATTATTGAAACGGCCAAGGGGGCGAAGGATGTGGATGCGTTTGATGAGGCGTTGAAGGAGCAGGGGGCGGAGTTCGAGGGGAGTCTGGTGGAGACGTTGTGGGGGGTGATTCGGAGGATGCAGCCGAAGAAGGAGGGGGAGGGGGAGGGGGAGAAGGGGGGTGGGAAGCGGGAGGGGAAGTTTGCTGGGTTGGCGATGCCGGATTCGGTGGATGCCGTGAAGCGGATGGAGGAGGAGATTCGGATGGAGGGGGAGGCGCAGAGGAAGGCGCGGGAGCAGGAAGGCGGTAGAGACCGGGATGGTGGGTATGGTGGTGATCGTCGTGAGGACGATCGTCGCGGTCGGGAGCGGGAGCGGGATCATCATCGGGATCATCATCGGGATCATCATCGGGATCATCATCGGGGGCAGTACAAGGGCAATTCGAACGGAAAAGTCGAGCTGAATGGCGTGTATCGGGGTACGGTGAATAAGATTGTGGACTTTGGGTGCTTTATTTCGCTGGATGACGTGAGCAGTAGGGAGCCTTTGCGCGAGGGTCTGTGTCACGTGTCCAACATGAGCACGAGGAAGGTGCGGTCGCAGGACGTGGTCGCGCGTGGGGATGGGGTCTACGTGAAGGTCATCTCGCTGACCAGGAATCGGATGGGTCTGTCGATGCGGGATGTGGACCAGAAGACGGGGGAGGATCTGCTGGCCACGGCCGGTGGGTTTGACGCCGGGCGGGACGATGGGCGGGGGCGCGCCGAGGAGCGGTCGTCGCTGTACGGGCTGTCGGGTGTCAACGCGAAGAGTATTAGCAATGCGGATGACGTGCGTGGACCGAAGAGGCGGCGGAAACGGATGACGTCGCCGGAGCGGTTTGAGATCCAGCAGCTCATCAAGAGCGGGGTCCTAGATCCCAGCGAGTACCCGGACATCTTCCAGGAGGACGAGCCGGAGGACTTTGCGACGGAGGAGGACTTTGAGATTGACCTGAATGATGCTGAGCCGCTCTTCTTGAAGGGCGTGTCGAGCAGGAGCACGGGCGCTGTGTCGCCCGTCCGGGTCGTGAAGAACCCAGACGGGTCGATGCAGCGTGCGGCCATGACGCAGGGGGCGCTGGCGAAGGAGCGGCGGGAGATGCAGCAGCAGCAGCAGCGGACCGTCATGGACGCGATCCCGAAGGATCTGTCCAAGCCATGGCAGGACCCGATGGCCTCGGGCTCGGACAGGGCCTTCGTGGAGGAGCTCCGTGGCGTCGGCCTGCAGCAGCAGGAGATGCCCGAGTGGAAGAAGGCGTCGCTCGGCAAGGCGCCCACGTTTGGCATCCAGGACACGCGTTCCATCAAGGAACAGCGGGAGACGCTGCCCATCTTCACCCTCCGGGATGCGATGCTGTCGGCCGTGCACGACAACCAGGTGCTGGTCGTCATCGGAGAAACGGGGTCGGGAAAGACCACGCAGATGACGCAGTATCTCGCCGAGGCGGGATACACGTCTCGCGGACGCATCGGATGCACCCAGCCGCGGCGAGTGGCTGCCATGAGCGTGGCCAAGAGGGTCGCCGAGGAGGTGGGATGTAGGCTCGGCGAGGAGGTCGGGTACGCCATCCGGTTCGAGGATTGCACGTCGCCGTCGACGGTCATCAAGTACATGACGGACGGTATGCTGCTCCGCGAGGCGCTCTTGGACGACATGCTGTCGTCGTACTCGGTCATCATCCTCGACGAGGCACATGAACGGACCATCCACACGGACGTCCTGTTCGGGCTGCTCAAGGGCATCCTCCGCCGCCGCAAGGACCTCAAGGTCATTGTCACGTCGGCCACGCTCGACGCTGATAAGTTCTCGGCGTACTTCTTCAGCTGTCCGATCTTCACAATCCCAGGAAGGACGTTCCCCGTGGAGATCATGTACACCAAGGAGCCGGAGAGCGACTATGTCGACGCCGCCCTCATCACGGTGATGCAGATCCACCTGACGGAGCCGGAGGGAGACATCCTCCTGTTCCTGACGGGACAGGACGAGATCGATACGGCAGCACAGGTGCTCTACGAGCGCACCAAGGCGCTCGGTCCCGCCGTCCCGGAGCTGATCATCCTTCCAGTCTACTCGGCGCTGCCCTCCGAGATGCAGAGCCGCATCTTCGAGCCGGCGCCTCCCGGCTCGCGCAAGGTCGTCATCGCGACCAACATCGCAGAGGCCTCCCTGACCATCGATGGGATCTACTACGTCGTCGACCCGGGCTTCTCCAAGCAGAAGGTGTACAACCCCAAGATCGGCATGGACTCGCTCGTCGTCTCGCCCATCAGCCAGGCGTCGGCCAGGCAGCGCTCTGGTCGCGCCGGTCGTACGGGCCCCGGGAAGTGCTACCGTCTCTACACAGAGAATGCCTTCAACGACGAGATGCTGCCCTCGGCGGTGCCCGAAATCCAGCGTTCCAACCTGAGCATGACGGTGCTGACCATGAAGGCGATGGGCATCAACGACCTGCTCAACTTTGACTTCATGGACCCGCCCCCGCCCCAGACGCTCGTCACCGCGCTCGAGCAGCTGTACAACCTGGGAGCTCTGGACGAGGAGGGGCTCTTGACCAAGCTCGGCAGGAAGATGGCAGAGTTCCCCCTCGACCCGCCAGTGTCCAAGATGCTCATCGCGAGCGTCGACCTGGGCTGCAGCGAGGAGGTCGTCACGATCATCGGCATGCTCAGCGCCCAGAACATCTTCCATAGACCCAGGGACAAGCAGGCCGCCGCGGACCAGCGCAAGAGCAGGTTTGCACAGCCCGAGGGGGACCACCTGACCATGCTGGCGGTCTACGATGCCTGGAAGGCCGCCAGCTACTCCGTGCCCTGGTGCTACGAGAACTTCATCCAAGCCCGCTCCATGCGCCGCGCGCAGGACGTCCGCAAGCAGCTCATCACCATCATGGACAGGTACAAGTTGGACCTGGTGAGTGCCGGGTCCAACTGGAAGAAGATCCAGATGGCCGTCACGTCGGGCTTCTTCTTCCACGCCGCCAGGAAGGACCCCCAGGAGGGCTACAAGACGCTCGTCGAGCAGCAGGCCGTCTCGATCCACCCTGGATCGTCCCTGTTCCAGCAGCAACCCGACTGGATTATTTACCACGAACTCGTCATGACGACCAAGGAGTACATGCGCGAGTGCACCACCATCGACCCCAAGTGGCTCGTGGAGCTCGCGCCCCGGTTCTTCAAGACGGCCGACAAGAACAGGCTCTCGCGCCGCAAGCGTGCTGAGCGCATCGAGCCGCTTTACGACCGCTTTAATCCTGGCAATCAGGATTGGAGACTCTCGAGGCGGCAGGGATGATCGTGATGGTTGATGCCCAGCATGTCCAGCATGTTCGCGCTCGCTCGGGCGCTGTGTGTCGGTTTTGAATTTGAAAAAAAACACTCGGCAGCGCACATGCGGATCACAGTATCGACATTTGATGACACCGTCGTCAGCGTGGAGGTGCGTTCGAGGTGCCAGCGACGATAGAAGCGCGGCGAGCTGCGGTTCAGAACGTTCGAACGGAGTTCGATCGATCCAGTTCCGTCTCTCCCTCACTCACCACTCTCTCACCACTCACCACGCCCTCCCTGCAGTTGGACCCCTCGGCCACTCTGGAGACGTTCAAGATGATTCTCGAGGCGGAGACGGGACTGGCGAGCTCGCAGCAGGTGGTGATGCTCGGGGGGAAGGCCGTCACGGGCGACGGGTCGACGCTCAGCCAGCTGGGCTTCGAGAACGACTGCTTGGTGATCATGGAGCGGCGACTCGCCCCCCGCGCCGACACCGGTGCTGACGCGTCTCGGCCTCCCGCCGGAGCAGGCGAGCCCGACGTTGCCGCCGTCAACCCCGACGGCAGCGCCAAGTACCCAGAGCGGCTGATGAGTATGCTGGCACAGCCTGGCTTCGAGATGCGCTTTCCTCCCGAGATGGCAAAGGCCATCAAAGACAGAGACGTTGAATCATTTCAGACGTCTCTCCGCCAAATGCGCGACGAGACCCTGAAACGGCAGCAAGAGGAGGAGCGCTTCATGCGACTTGCGGCCGAGGACCCGATGAATATCGAGGTGCAGAAGAGGCTCGAGGAGATCATCCGACAGAAGAACGTGGAAGAGAACTTCCAAAACGCGATGGAGTATAACCCCGAGGCCTTTTCGTCCGTCACGATGCTGTACATCAATGCGACGGTGAACGGGGTCAAGCTGCCTGCGTTTGTCGATTCGGGCGCGCAGATGTCGATCATGGGACAGAGCACCGCGGAGAAGTGTGGGCTGCTGAGACTGATGGACAAGCGGTTCGCAGGAAAGGCGGTCGGCGTGGGCACGGGCAACGTGCGTTGTTGATATACATGAACTGCGACCGGGCCGACAGGCGCCGGCACGCCTCGACGACGACTCGCTCTCTCACTGGCTCGCTCGTTCTGCAGATCCTCGGCAAAGTTCATATGGCACCCATGGAGATCAATGGCCACCATTTCCCGTTGAGCATTGCGGTCATGGAGCAAGATGGCATGGACTTTCTCCTAGGACTGGACAATTTGAAGCGCCATGCCTGCTCGATTGACCTCCAGAAGAACGTGCTCAGGTTTCCCGGAATGGCCAACGGGCAGGACCTCGAAATGCCGTTCCTCCAGGAGCACGAGATAAAAAAGTGGACCGTGTCAGAAACCCGCGACCAGGCCGAGGGCGATGCAGAGAAAGGCGACGGTGGCAAGCCGGCGGCTCCCGCCCCGCCGCCGCCCCCGGCGGCATCACCGTCACCGTCACCTGCCCCGGCTCCAGCACCAGCACCAGCATTAGCATCATTACCATCGCTACCATCGGCCCCATCGTTCCCGGAGGAGAAAATCTCCCTGTTGATGAATCTGGGCTTTCCGCGAGACTCCTGCATCCGGGCGCTCACAGCTGCCAACGGCAACGAGGAGATTGCCGCCAGCCTCCTCTTCTCTTGACACGATACTGTTACAACGTTTTTTCACTATCCAGGCAACCGGAACTCTTGTGCTTTCGGATTCAGTCCGCTCCCGGCGAACTCGGCACCCTCGAACCCCGCCAGCCGCTTCGCCACCTGCATCTTGAGCCTATCGATCTCGGCGACCACCTCGTTCACGATCGTATGCCGCTTCGCAATATCCGCCGCCACCGCATCCCGCTCCGCCTTGAGCGACGCTAGCTCCTCCAACGCGAGTTGTCGCCGCTCCACCTCGAAATGCAGTCGCCCGAGCTTGAAGATGTGCGCATGATTGTCCGCACCGACGCCCAGCCGCATGGACGACGCCTTTTTGTGCCCTTTCCGTTTCCCAGACGCCGCATCGGCATCCCGCATCTCCGTGTCCTCCCCCTCTTCTTTGTCCGAGGCCGCCCCCTCCTCCACTTGGCCTTCCTCGTTCGCCACCTGGCCCTCTTCGTCTTCGTCCTCCTCTCCCTCCTCTCCCTCATCGTCCAAGGCCTCGACCCCGTCATTTCCGTCGTTTGTACCCATATCCTCTCCCTCCTCTCCCTCCTCTCCCTCCTCGCCGTCCTCCGCAGCCGCGAGGGCCCGGTCCTTCTCCATCTCCTCCGCAATGTACTTCCGGTACGCCTCCTCGCTCACCAGCTCAATCCCGTCACCCATCAGACTCTCTTCCATCTCCTCCGTGAACACCCGACACGCCCGTATCTCCCGCTGATAATGCCGCTCCTGATACCGCAGATTCTCCAGCTTCAGACTCGTCGCATCCAGCGCCGCCTTGACGCCCTGCGTGTGCTGCCGCACCCCCTCCAGGTTCTCGCAGATCGTCCGATGCGCGCTCTTCAGCACGAGGATCGAACTGTACATCTGAGAACGAGAGACCGAGGCGGCGGTCGACGGCTCTCTCGCCCCCCCCTCGTTCTCGCCCTCGCCGGCGAGCTCTGCAATTCGACGCGCCAAATTTCGGGCAGTCGTCACGACCTCGCGCAACTTGTCTGGCGCCAGGTCTCCCGCGACCGTCATATCTACCATCAGATCCACCTGATGTGCGGTGGTCGCGACCATGCCACCTGTATCTCGTATGGACTGACTGGGTTTCCGGAGAGAAAATTCTTTAACTCGTCGTGCACGAGTCAGCTCGTCCACGTGGACTCCACAGGAAGACACGATGGCGGCCTCGACGACCAGTTCTCAGTCGAGGAAGCTGCTGGCGTCGCGGATGTCCCGAGAGCCGTGGCGTCGGACGAGCTCGGGGCGCGACTGTGGCGACTGTGGCGGTGCGCCCAGTTCGATCGCCTCGCCGGCGTCGAGCTCGCCTTCCTTCGCCAACGCGGCGTCGGCGTCGCAGCACAGACCCTTCTACGTAGCTTCCAACGCCTCGTGGCGGTCAGCGTCCTTCTCGTTCCCGTTCCCGTTCCCGTTCCAAGGGCGAGGACGGTTTGCAGGCAAGCCGTCGTTTGCCGCCAGCGTGCACACGCCGACGGGCAAGGCCGAGAATGCGGGAGGGGCGACGGAAACTTCAAAAACGACGGGAACGGTGGGAATGATGGGATCCACAGAGGTCGCGAATGTCAGCAGTGCAGCGCTCGCGGCCCGAGGGGGTCACCAGGTCGTTCCGGTGGCCGTCGAGGAGGATCTCTATGCGGACGCAGAGGAGTGTGACGAGGCCATGGAGGACCTGGAGAACGTGAGGAAGCGGGTGCAAGCGGCGAAGAAGCTGCCGCCCGGGTGCGTGCCGTTTTCTGTGCGGTTGAAGAACTTTACCGAGACGGTGGTGAGCGGCGTGACGATGGTGGTCGGGTACACGGTGTCCATTCCGGGGCGGGTGGTCCGGTTCTACTCGCAGCCCCGGGCTGATAGGAAGCAAACGTATGCGCGGTGGTGGGGTATTGTGAAGAGCGAGGCGAAGCATTACTGGCTGGGGTTCAAGCTGCTGGGGAAGGATACGAAGATTGCGTCGAGGCTTGTGGGCAAGGTGGTGCGGGGTAAGACGCTGTCGAGGCGCGAGCGGAAGCAGTTGACGAGGACGACTGCAGATATATTCCGGCTGGTGCCGATGATGGTGTTCTTGGTGGTGCCGTTCATGGAGCTGCTGTTGCCGGTGGCGCTCAAGCTGTTCCCAAACATGCTGCCGTCCACGTTCGAAGACAAGCTTAAGAAGGAGGAGGATATGAAGAAGGGCGTCGCTGCTCGGCTGGAGATTGCCAAGTTCCTGCAGGATACGGTGTCGGAGATGGCCGGAGACATCAACCAGCAGCGGAGCGGCGACACGAAGACGAGCGCGGCAGAGCTGTACGGGTTCATGCAGCGGGTGCGCGCCGGAGAGCATGTGGATGGCTCTGAACTGCTCAAGTTTGCCAAGCTTTTCAACGACGAGCTGACGCTGGATAACTTGGAGCGGGTGCAGCTGGTCGGCCTGTGTCGGTTCGTGGGCATCAGTCCGTTTGGCACCGACGCGTTCCTGAAGACCAGGCTGCGTGCTCACCTGATGGAGATCAAGCAGGATGATCTCGAGATTCAGGAGGAGGGGATCGACGCGCTGACGGAGGAGGAGCTTCGGGCGGCGTGCCGCGCGCGGGGGATGCGGACGCCATTCGGCGAGGGGGCGGAGAAGTTTATGCAGCAGCAGCTAGAGGAGTGGCTGGACTGGAGCCTGAACCGGAGTCTGCCGAGCTCGTTGCTGTTGTTGAGTAGGATCAGTACGTTCACGGTGTCCTCGTCCGGCGCAAAGGCCAGCAAGCGCTCCGAGTCCAAGACCAAGATGGACGTCAGCTCCATCGACTCGATCAGGGAGACGCTGTCGACTATGTCGGAGGATGTTGTAGAAGACGTCGAGCTGTTTGCGACCAGCAGCGCGGATCGCTCGGAGGAGTACGAGAAGAAGATCGAGCTGTTGGAGCGTGAGGAGGAGCTCATCCGCGAGGAGGAGGAACTGGTGCTGGACGTGTCGCTGCCAGACGTGCACACAGCCGACGACATCCACTCTCGAACCGCAAGGGAGAAGGCTGCCACGGCCGCCGCGGCCGCCGTCGTCAAAGAGGCCGCGATGTCGTCGTTCGCAGACGTGCTCGACCGCGAGTCGGCAGAAGAGCGCGAGTTCAAGGCGGCCGCCGCCAAGGAGGTCAAGATGCAGAAGGTGGTCAACGCGATCGCCGCACTTGCATCATCCAGCGGTGTCATCTCCGAGCGCGAGGCGTTCATGGATCTCGTCGAGAAGGAGATTGAGCGCCTGCAGTCGAGCCTCGGCAACAAGGGCGCCGGCATGGTCTTCACAAAGGGACAGCTCAACGTCGACCGGGGCCGCATTGAGGAGGCTCTGGGACAGACGCGCCTGGAAGACAGAATCGGATCGATCCTCAAGCGGGTCGAGCGAGACCTGGACGACGTCGAGAAGAAGATCGGCGACAAGTTCAAGCTGCTCGATACGGACAACGACGGCATCATCTCTCAAGAGGAACTCCAGCTTGCGCTCGGCTTCCTCAAAGAACAGCTGGGCGAGGAGGAAGTGGCGAGCCTCATGGAAGAGCTCGCAGAGGAGGGCGCCGTGTTGCCGACGGGCGGCATCAGCACGGCCGTGCTGCAGGAGATTGCGTACGAGTCTGACGACGACGACGACGACGACGAGGAGCAGGCGGTGTCGAGGAGTCACGCCCGAGACGAAGAGCTCCGGAGCTAGACGGTGACCCCGGCCACTAATGAGAGGTATTCTGTTTAAACGTCACAGTGCGACACGACTAGCGCATGATGCTCGCGAGCGTCATCACCGCGGCCACTCCCCACGCGACAAGTTCACGCGGCCCGATCTTCTTCTGCGTCTGCACATGCTTGACGTTCGTCCGCGAACTCATACGCCTCTCGATCATCGCGTCATCGTCACTGCCCTGGTTCTCGCGCTCGTTCCGGTTCTCGCGCCGGTTCCTGTCGTCGTTCCGTCCCGCCGAGGGAGCCGCCAGCTTTTCCTCTCCCTCTCGACGCGTCTCCGTATCGATATCAATGCACGCGTTGTGGTATCCGACGGCCATCATCAACAACCTCGCGTCCACCTCGCATCCCTCGCGTTCTTTCTTCTGCAGCAGCCACTCCAACAACTGCGACCCTGGCGAACGAGCAGAGCGCCCAGTGGCGCGAGTCAGCGAGTCAGCGCATGAGTTCAATCGAGTTCAATCGAGTTGAATCCGTACCATATGGCGCCCAGAATGACTCGATAAACTCCCCTTCGTGCAGAGTCGGCTCGACGTCTTGGTTCTCCGGCGAATCCTGGCGAACGAGCAAAGCGCCCAGTGGCACACGTGAGCGTCGGGGCGTGCGAAGAGGGAGCGCGTCGGCCGAGTTCAATATTCAATATTCAATGTTCAACACCCACCAGATCGACGTCGACCACAGCCAGCAGCATATTCGCATTCGTGATGCCTGGATCGTTGTACACGAGCGGCGACACACTCGACACTGTCGCTGTATACCCGCACTCTTCCTTCAACTCACGACAAGCGGCCTGCGACGGCGTCTCGCCCGGATCAATCAGACCCGCCGGAAGCTCCAAGACATGCCCACCGACCGGCGGCCGAAACTGCTTGATGATCAGCATCTTCGCAGAGTCTCTTCCCCGGCCCGACGCCTTGGCGACGACCGCCACCGCGTCGGCCCCCTCGACGTTCTGTGCGTCTTTAACAGTCGTCTGGCGTTCTACCGACTCCCAAAATCTGGCAAACGAGCGAGAGAAGAAGCGTAGTGCGAGTGAGTGAGTGCGAGTCGTCTCGAGCACACACGTCGGCCGAGATCAATACCCACCTGGACCGACCGTCCGGACCCTGCCACTCGATCCGCTGCAGGCCCAGCCACCGGAAGCCCTTGGGAGTGTATGGGCTCTTGCCGACGATGCGACACGCCGGCGCGGGAGACTCCGCGGCGCTGGCGCTGGCACGCATCATCCCTCGACGTCGGGTCCGTCCAACTGGTTCGATTGGGGACGAATTCCGTACGGTCGTGGCCGCGTTCGCCCGTCTCCAGCACACAGAGATATATATAAAGTGACCGAATGCCGCACGGCGAACGAAACGGTCGGTAAACTTCGTTTTTTCCTCTTTTTGTTTGTTTCGGAGGCGAGCTCGGAGGCGTGTACGCTCGTCCATAGACGCCGACCCTTGTCCCAGCTATCGGATCTCGTCCCTTCATATGGCCTGTCGTCTGGCGAGGGGACGGACCGCGCGACGAGCGCTCAGTCTCCTCCACCGGCCACCGATCGAACCTGCTCCGTCTCCAACTGCGTCCAAGGCCTGTCTGCACGGCGCCGCCACGCTGCTCCAGGGCGACGAGACCGGCGTGTTGATCGACCGGTCTGGGCTCATTCTGCCTCCCGGCGCACCGAACACCCCGTCATCGTCGACCGCCAGGAAACGCACGCCCATGGAGCAGCACCTGGCGTCGTTGGTCCTCCACCGGGGAGGGCCGCTGACGGTGGCAGAGTTTATGCACGATGCGCTCACGCACCCGACGCACGGGTATTATACCGCCAAATGTGACGTGTTTGGGGCGCGGGGTGATTTCGTCACGTCGCCCGAAATCAGTCAGCTCTTTGGCGAGGCGATTGGCGTATGGGCGGTGGCGACGTGGCAGTCTCTGGGATCACCGTCGAAGTTCAAGCTCGTCGAGCTGGGGCCGGGGCGGGGAACGCTGATGGCTGACTTGATGCGTGGTACGCAGTGTTTCACCGCGTTTCAGGACGGGCTGGAGGAGGTTGCCCTCGTGGAGGTGAGCGCCGTGCTGCGGGAGAGGCAGCTCGAGGCGCTGCGCGGGTCGCCGTTGTCATTGGACCGCGTGAAGCATTACGGATCGCTGGAAGAGATCGAGGATGGCGACGTGCCGACGCTTTATATCGGGCACGAGTTCCTGGACGCGCTGCCCGTGCACCAGTTTGTCAAGCGCGACGACGCCTGGCGCGAGGTCCTCGTAGACGTCGCTGACGGAGAAGAGGGAGGAGAGGGAGAAGAGGGAGAAGAAGGAGGAGAAGGAGGTGGCGGAGGAGATGCGCGCGCCTTTCGGCTGGTGGTTGCGCCGTACGAGACGTTTGCCCTCAAGACGGTCCTCCCGGCCCGGCTTCGGGACCTTGACGAGGCGACGCGGGAGTCTCTGGACGCCATCGAAGTCAGTCCCGCCGTGATTGGGCTGGCGAGCGATCTGGCACGGCGAATACAGAAGAACGGCGGCGCGGCAATCCTCGTCGATTACGGCCAGGACGGGCCGTACGAGAGCTCCCTCGTCGCCATAAAGGACCACGCCTTCGCGGACGTCCTCGCCGACCCTGGCGCGGTCGATCTGTCCGCATACGTTGACTTTGACGCAGTCAGGTCGGGCTGCGAGAAGGAGGGCGCGGTCATGCATGGCCCGGTGGACCAGGGCGTCCTGCTCAAGGCCCTCGGGATCGACGAGCGGCTGCAGGCCCTGATCGGCGCCAGTGCCGGGGACGAGGGCGCGACGAAGCGCCTCGTCGACGGATACAAGCGGATTGTCGGGGACGGGGAGGGCGAGATGGGGGTGCGGTACAAGGCCGTATGCTTGACGAAGAGAGGCTGTGGCGTCGCGGTGGGGTTCGACTAAGTCAGTTGAAACAATTTCCTCTTCTCTCTCGATCTCCATCTCCACAGATATGGCTGCCATGCAAACAATAGCGGTCCAACGGACCACGGCCGGCCACCAGAGGCGAACAGAGACGCGACAAGGCCGAGTGAAGCCAATAACGTTGGCCCGGCGGGTCGTCGCGGCCTACGCCTCGTCCCCCTCGGCAGCACTCAACACCGGGTCGTACGACTCGAACGACGAGTCGGCAGCCGTGCAGCAGGGCCTCCCCGAGGTCGCTCGTCAGAACCTCGAGTCGGCCTTCTTCCTGTGCCGGCGGTTTGGCTGGTTCAGCTTCTGGTTCCAGCTGTCGCTTTCGGTGGTCGCTGGAATCGTCACGCTCTTCTCCATGGCATTCTCCAGCCAGCAGTCTCCACAGTCAGCGCTCTACTTTACCCTCTTCGGTGTGATCACCGGGTTCCTGTCTACGTTTTGGGCGTTTGGGTATGTCCGGTTGAGCCGGAAACTGCGGTCGTTCCTCGACGACAGCTCTGGCGCCAAGAAGGTGCGGCGGAGCGACGTGATCAACATGCTGGAGAAGGGAGCCATTATCAACGTCCTGGGTGCGGGGGCCAGTCTGATCGGCTTGCAGTCGACGATCGGGGTCTTGGTGGCCAAGACGCTGACGACGGCGGCCGTCAACCCATACCTCGGCGCGACGGCGATGGGGGCGAGTCCGGTGGCGTTTGACGTGTTTGGTATCCAGGCGACGACCAACTGCCTGCTGAGCCACTTTGGCAGCCTCGTCATCGCGCTCTTTCTGCTGCGGAGGATCGCGAATAGGCCCTCCTTGGTGTGATCATTGTAAATGACGACGATATGGACAACGGCCAACCAGTGGACGTGAAGGTGAAGGTGCTCATCATAGGCGGTATCACCGGCTATCTGGGACAGCTGCTTTGCATAGGGTTGTCGAGAGAACAAGGGATTTCCGAAATCCACGCTTCATCCACCACCACGTCCTCTCAGTCTCAGTCTCCACCCACCACGGCCAAGACGATCCACCTCGACTTGCTCGACGAGGCGTCGGTCACAGCCGTGTTGTCTGAAGGGTCGTACGACGTCGTCGTCAACACCGCCGCCGTCAGCCAACCTGCCGTATGCGAGACCTCGTCCACCGCCGCGGCGATCAACGTGCCCACCCACCTCGTCGCCGCCCTCGAAAACACCAACACCCTGCTGATACACATATCCACGGACCAAGTCTACGACGGATCGAGTCGGGACAGCACAGAGTCGACAGCACCGAATCCGATCAACGCGTACGGCCGTTCCAAGCTCCAGGCGGAGGCTTGCATCCGGGAGGCGCCGAACCTGTCCCACGTCATTCTCAGGTCGTCCATCATCGTCGGCCCGGAGGTCGAAGGCGTCGAGCGCCCGCTCTTCGTCCAATTCATCCGCGATCGATTACTCGCCAAGCAACCGACAGACTACGTGACCGACGAGTTTCGAAGCCCGATCTTTGCACAAGACATCTGCCGCATCATCGCGTGGTTCGTTCGCCAGCGCGTCGCACACCCCGACACGACGTTCCGGGAGCTGTACTGCATGGGCGGCGTCGAAAGGCTGAGCCGACACGACATGGCACACGCCGTCGCGACAGCACTCGGCATCGACGCCAGCGCAGCCAGCGATCTCATCGTGGCGACCTCCAGTGCCGCCATGGACCGACCGTACGCGAGCCCTCGCGACATATCGATGGACAGCTCGGCGCTCGCTCGCCGCACCGGCATCCAGTGCAGGCCATTCCGCGGGGCCCTCCTCAAAGAAATACTGCAGTTGTCGTAGTTGTAGTTGCACGACCGACTTACTTATCGCTTTTTCAGTGTCAGTTTGATGCTCGTACTCTTCTTCAGTGATGGTCCAGCGCCGCCGGCTGCAGGAGCTTGCTCGCTCTTCTTTTGTTTATTCGCCCCCTTCGCCCCCGTCTCGTCCCGCAGCATCCTCGTATCCAGCAGCTGGCCCGTTCGAGCCTCCGCGTACCCGTTGGCCATCACGTCATCCACCAACCTCTCGACCATCGCGTCGTCCACTTCCCGAAACACCTTGTCCGCTCCCTCCACGTACACGTCACCCTGGCCGTGCGGGGCGAGGTCAAACCCGGGGCCCGATCGCAGCGGGGTATCGTGCGGTGTCCGCGGAAACTTCTTGGCCACGAACTCAGGCGATAGAACGTGGTTGAGCAGCTGGGAGAGGTCGTGCCTCTCGACAATGTCTGCCTTCTTCGTCGTCATGGTTCGCCTCCCGCCTCGCGCCTCTCGTCTCCCTCTCTCTGACCGATGGTTATCACACTACAGGGTCCAGAAACGCGTCGGGGTGCACCAGAACGAAGTATTTTCACTCTAGCCACCACCCAAGAGTTGAAAATTTCGAAAGCGCGGGCATGGATAGCTTTTACCTGGTCACGTTCGGCCTGACCGCCGTCCTGGCGGCCTTCCTACAGTTCAACCACCTGCTCCCGTCGTCCTTGCAGCACCGAACGACGGCCGCCGCGCAGCTCCACCAGAAGCAGCGGACCTCCCACGCCGCCCACACGCCGCTGACCAAGGACTTTTCGTTGTTCAAGAACAACTATCTCGTGGTGTATTCGCTGATGATGGCCGGCGACTGGCTGCAGGGCCCGTACGTATACGCGTTGTACGAGTCGTACGGGTTTGATCGCGGGGCCATCGGGAAGCTGTTCATCGCCGGGTTTGGGTCGTCGATGATCTTTGGCACGTTCATCGGGAGCCTTGCCGACGTTCACGGCCGGAAGAAGGCAGCGCTGGCGTACGTGGCGACGTATTCTGTGGGTTGCCTGACAAAACATTTCAACAGCTTCAACGTGTTGTTCCTGGGGCGCATCTTCTGCGGAGTGGCGACCTCGCTGCTGTACAGTGCGTTCGAGTCGTGGCTGGTGGCCGAGCACTTCAAGCGGGGGTTCGATGCCGATTGGCTGGGTGGCGTGTTCAGTCAGGCCGTGTTCCTGGGGAACGGGCTGATGGCCATCGTGGCGGGGCTGTTTGCGCAGAGCGTGGTGGACCTGTTTGGGCCGGTGGCCCCGTTCGACACGGCGCTGGTGGTGCTCTTGGCTGGCGGCGTGGTAATCGCGTCGACGTGGGACGAAAACTACGGCGGCGGCAGTGGCAGTGGCAGTGGCGGGGGAGACCCCGCCGGCCGCGACCACACGGCCCAGCTGCGCAAGGCGTGGAACCTTATCTGGACGGACAGGAAGATCTTCCTGCTGGGGTTGATGCAGTCGCTCTTCGAAGGCTCGATGTACTGCTTCGTGTTCAGCTGGACCCCTGCGCTGAGTTACGGTGCAGACATCCCCCACGGTGGGTATTGACCTTGACCGTCGTGCGCTCACGCTCGCGCTGCTCGCTCGCTCACTGTCGTCCCCTCGCTCGCCCGCTCACTGTCGTCCCCTCGCTCGCCCGCCAGGCATGATCTTTGCCTGCTTCATGGTGTCGTGCATGGTGGGTTCTGCCATCGCTGGAACGTTATTACAGGAGGGATCCCACCACCGGGTAGAGTCCTACATGCAGACAGTATTCTACGCCGCCGCCGGCTGCCTCTTCGTCCCCGTCATCATGGTCAGGCTCGGCCTCGCCGGCAGCACCGCCATCTCCGACGACCTCAACGCCATCCCAACCGGCATCAAACTCTCCCTCCTCGCCTTCTGCGCCTTCGAATGCCTCGTCGGCATCTTCTGGCCCTCCATGATGAGCCTCCGCGCTCGGTACATCCCCGAGGACATCCGGAGCACCATCATCAACTTCTTCCGGATCCCCCTCAACATGTTCGTCTGCCTCGTCCTCAGCAACGTCTCCATGCTCCCCCTCTCGGCCGTGTTCACCATGTGCTCATTTTTCCTGGTGCTGTGCGGCTCGTGCATGGCTCGGTTCGAGTCCACCGTCGATGCCGAGGTGACGGTCGTCAGCGTCGGGAGCGGGAGCGGGGGTTCAAAGTCCTAGCAAGCAACGACAGTCAGTCAGCCTGTCAGTCATTCAGCAGCCGTGATCCATCCGTCTGACTTTAACGAACGAGTTACTGGTCCGCCGAAGATCGCTCCAGTCCTGCTTCTCTCTCTCTCTCCAGTGCCGCACGCCGCGCCTCTTCCTCCAGCGGCTCCTTGTACAAGGCAACGCCAGAAGCGATACCGACCATCACTGCGACGACGTAGTGCACGCCTCGTGCACGTCGTATGGACATCCCTTGTTCAAATTTGCACAAACCGTCCCCCACGTCGCTCGATACCTGGACGCCTCTTTCTTCGTGATCGTGATCGTGATCGTGATCGTCGTCGTCGTCGTCGTCGTCGTCGTCGTTGCCTCATGCGGTGGGCGTCGCGAAAAGCCGCGGGCGAACACCGGACGTTCGTCGTCCAGATCGAGGAGCTGGCGCCGTGGCCCGCCCTCCACGGACCTCTTGTCGTGGAGTATCAGCGCGGGAGCAAGAAGCGGGGTCACTCTAGTGCTGCGGAGTCTGAGGATATCGGGACCGGCGTGACGAGGTACGAGTGGGGTTCGTCGTCGAGTGATCGGTTCGTGATCCCGTCGACGCTCTTTGCGGGGAAGGACGGTGGGTTGGAGCAGAAGTTGCTCAACCTGTACGTGTGTCAGGTGGACGAGAAAGGCAAGCCCGGGAACATGGTGGGCGGGGTGGTGCTCGATTTGGCGCAGTTGGTGGGTTTGCCGGACGAGGGGGAGGGCGTGGTGCGGCAAGGGTTCCCCGTGGAGTGTGCACTCTCGATCATGGAGATGGCGGGCGGGCGGCCAGAGTTGGTGATCGGGTTGAGTCAAACGGGGGCGGGGGCGGGGGCACCGGCGCCGCGGGCGCCGTCTGTCGCGAGCGAGGGTTTGCCGTCTCGGCTGTCGACAGAGGTTCCGAGTTCCGAGCAGCGGATGGACGCGCAGGAGGGGAGTGTAGCGACGGTGATGAGTCCGACGCGCGTCGAGGTGGCCGAGCGAGGCTTCAAGGGGGACGTGGTTGCCTTGGTGGGCGGGGAGGGCTTGCAGGTCGACGAGGACGGGTTCATCGTCGATGACTATGACTATGACGATGACGTGGAGGATTTCGACTCGGAAATAGACGAGGAGATCGAGGGCGATGAACGCGAGCCCGATCCCGATCCCGATCCCGAGCCCATTGCGCCGTCGCCGACAGCAACGACGAAGAACCTCGCCGAGGAGTTCCGGCGAGCCTCGCTTGACGATGAAAATGATGGATGCGAAAATGGGGATGCATGTGCCGAACACGAGGAGGAGAGAGACGAAGGCATCTTGGAGCAGGAGGAGAGCGTGGTTCCGCCACTCCCGGCCCCCGATCTCACGCCGTTCCAGACATCCAAGCAAAAGCCGAGGCACGAGCGGCGGTTCTCTCGGGACGTCAACACGTCGTTCGGGTCGTCGATGCGCGAGTGTGGGAGCACAGGCGCCGGCAATCGAGACCGCCTCGGATCGCCAACCTTCGGCTCGCCGCGCGTCGGGGGCGCCACCGACTCGCCGTCGGTGGCGAGTTGCGGGAGCGCCATGAAACAGGCCGGGGCCAGCGACGACGCCGAAGTCAAAACCCAGTACCGGAGAGAGCTCGAGGTGCTGGCTGCGTTGGAAGCGGCCGTGTGGGGTGCCGGCTTTCGCAGGCGCGCGGACGGCAACGGAAACAACCCGCAACTGACGTCCGCGAGGCGCCTCGCACGGACGGTCATAGCCCTCGGCGAGATCGACGGTGCCGCCTTTGCCGTCCGCGCCGTTCGAACCATCAAGGTCGCCTGCTCGTCTTCGCTCGGGGACGTTAAGCGTCTCGTCCTGTGGTGGTCGGCGCTCGTCACGCTCCGGGTCCGCTTCTTCACGCTGGCCGAGGAGGAGATCTTTGGCTGGCTCAAGTCGGTGTCGCCCACCATTGCCGAAGCGGAATCGGAGCTCTACGCGCAGATCTTCGATTCCGTATGGGACACCCACGTGGGACCGGCGCTCCGTCTGGACGACGAGCCGTCGGATGGAAACTCGGCCGCTGCCATCGACGTCCGCATCACGTCCGGGCTTGACGCGGCGCTCGACGCCCTTGACGCCCTCAGCGACACGGGGGTTTCGATCCTGAAGACGCTCAATCGCCTCGTCCTCGAGGACCTCGCTGTCAAGATCGACGTCGCCCTCCTCAAGCGCCACCTCGCCTCGACGGCCCCCGTCGACTCCACCACGGGCCTCGAGATCAAAGTGATGGTCTCACAACTCACCCACTACTTCACTTCCCGCGGTGCCTGTGCCGAGTCGACACCCGGCTCTACGGCCACCGCCACCGCGAACGCCTCGGCCGTGCTGCTGCCCCGGATGGACTCTCTCTCCAACGTGCTCGTGAGCCATAAGGCAGGTCTCGCCGACCCGGAAGTCCGCAAGGCCATCGCCCCGCGCATCTCCCTCAACACGATCCTCGCGATCCTCTCCCGCTACACCATGGAACCCGAGGAAGGCGGCCGCGAGGAGTTCCACAAGCTCCTCGCCACCCTCAAGACCAAAGCCTCGACCACCGTCGACCTGAACGCCACCTACGAAGTCCTCGACGAGGTCGAGTACGCTCCGCCCGCCGAACGGACACTCTCCGAGCAAGGCATCGTGCAAAGACTCCGTCTGGAGATGGGCGAAGACAGCGAGGACGAGATCGACGACGTTCTCGGGGAGCAACGCAAGGGGCTGTTGATGGAGCTCTGGGGAATATGAGGATCCAAGATGATCATGATCGATCGTGTATACCGGTAAATAGATATCACGAATCCTCAGCACTCTCGAAAGCCCCCCACCCGCCGTCGAACTCCGCCTCGGTGTCCGTCCCGGTCCCTCGCCGAGACGACCCACCCAGCGGACTATCGGTGCTCGCCGAACTCAGCGCCGCCTCCACGCCCCCTCCCTTCGCAAACATCAACGAGAACGTCTTCGACAATCCCTCTTTCTTGCCGCTCACAAACCCAGCCCCCGAATGCGACAACCCCGAATTCGAATTCAGATGTAACGTCACTGGGGCATTCAGCGGCTGCGCCCCCCGCTCCCCTCGCTCCCCCTCCCGCGTCTGCCGCTCGACGTACTGCACGTGATCGACTAACGATGAAAAGAAATCTCCTGCAACGTCCCGACTCTCGAAACCCAGGCCCAGGAAGGCGTGCTTGCCGCTCTCCCCGTCCACCACCTGGCCAACGAGCGTAGCGCGAGTGAGAGCGCGAAGAGCGAAGAGCGAAGAGCGAAGAGCGAAGAGCGAGCGCACGTCGATCGAGTTCAATACCCACCCGCACACAGAAGTACCGAGAGCTGTCAATCGCCCGCTCCACACACGTTTGCAACGGACACGTCACAGGCGCCTCTGCAAACAACTGACCCGCCTCCGCAAACAACCGGATCCTCGTCGAGTCCTCCCTCGACCCAGACGTGTCGATCTGTCGCGACACCCGCACTTGCACCGTCGCCAGGGGGTTTTGCACGTCCCACAACTCTGCACGATGCCCGTTCTACAGCGAGCGAAGGGCGTGAGACGGTGTCAGTGCGTGTGAACGCCCCGCCCGTTTCGACCCAGCCACCTCCCCACTCCCACCCCCCCCACCCCCCCCCCCCCCCCCCCCCCCCCCCCCCCCCCCCCCCCCCCCCCCCACCCCCCCCCCCACAAAAA
>Ga0181582_10000492_pt1 | contig 28024 bp, 35 predicted proteins | sample 071ome_32_FD_132438 | JGI IMG/M metagenome (GOLD analysis project Ga0181582, IMG submission 132438) | Coastal salt marsh microbial communities from the Groves Creek Marsh, Skidaway Island, Georgia - 071405AT metaG (megahit assembly) | ecosystem: Environmental > Aquatic > Marine > Intertidal...
ACATGGATGTCATCGGTTCTGACATCCCATCCAAGAGCAGCGACTGCTTCAACGAGTGCTTCTTCAGTATAGCGCATCTTCTTGGTCAGCAAGGATGGTCACATCGCTGGTGGGGTATGCCACACAGGTCAGGACAAAACCAGCATCAATCTGGTCATCGTCCAGGAAGGACTGGTCAGATTGGTCAACAGTGCCAGACACAATCTTACCTGCACAAGAGGAGCAAGCGCCTGCTCGGCAGGAATAGTTCATATCGATACCTGCTTCTTCAGCAGCATCGAGAATGTACTGGTCCTCTTCACACTTGAAAGTAGTGTCGCCAATAGTAACGTTGTAAGCCATTAATAAGTTTCGGAAAGTTGTTCGACAGATTTAGCGAGCATCACGAAGAACGTGATGGACACCATTGTAAAGAAAAGTGCAATCATTTGTCAAGTCTCAGAAGATACCGAAGAACAGTTTGCCCGTGATAGCATAGGAAGCGAATCCCATGATGATACCCATCATCGCCCAGCGACCATTATACATTTCACGCTGCTGCATGGGAGAGAACAGACCTTTACGGTTGTACTCTTCTACTACCATCGGCGGTTCTTTGGCAAACATATTCTGTTGGCCGAACTCGTTGGTGGTGACAGTCATTGGTTTTGTAACGAAATACTACAATAGTATATATCGTTTTGTAACATTTGTCAAGCCACTAAGTCAGAATACTCAGACGAAATCCAACCAACCAGTAGCAATGTACTTGTCTTCTTTAGGAGCAGCAATACCCCGATGGCGGTAAGTCCAATCAGATGGCCAAATGAGTGTGTGCCCTTTTCTTGGTTTAATTTTTACTTGTTGGTGATAGAACTCAGTCTCACCACCCTTCTCAACATCGTTGAGGTATGTCATAAAGACTAGATGTCGGTACACTGCTGGATGTCCAGGTCCAGAACGTTCTGTGTGCCAACTAAAGAACCCTCCTCCAGGAGGATAGTGCTGAATGTTAAATGGTTCTGTAAGATTCCAGGGCGCAGTCATATCAGAGGCAGGAAACTTTGTCGCATACAACCTAAACACTTCTCTCAGAAACTCCCTATACTTGTTAACCGTAGGGTGCATGTACTGAGTGGAGATAGACAAGTCAGTAGAGTTTTTCTGAGTCTTATCAATAACTGCTTTGCCTGCTTGGTTATTGTAAATTGTTCCACTCATGCGCTCTATGTTTTCGCACGAATGAAAGAACTCAATTAGTTCGTCGCAAACACTTTTGTCGTCGGGCTCCCAACAACCAAAGAAATGTCCGTAATCAATTTCAGTCCAATTGTACTTCATAGTTATTAACCCCCTCCAAAGAGGGGGGTGATTATATTACGACGGTCGCGCAGACAACCATCTAGTTTATAGTCTAATGGCAAAGACGTTTTATTTAGGAGAACGTGATTGTATCTTGACCATAACTGGAGAAGGGTACTGCTTCGGCTGCACCAAAATTGACAGGAGAACTGCTGTCCCCAATATCGTAAGGAATGTAATCATCTGTATTAAGGTTAAATTGATAGTCACTCTCCTTGAGCTGTCTAGCGATTGCTTTTACACCTTGATAGTGACGCCAAATCTCCATTTGGAGAGGAGCATCAACATCATTTTCCATTGCGTCTTTGACGCAATCTTCAAGTGCTTTTACTGCTTTTTGATAGGAATTCATGATACGGTGTCTTTGATGTAACAGGGGACTCTTTCGGGGTCCAACCATTTGGTGTATTCAAAGTCCTCCATGGCAGTGGTCATTTGCATACCATTGTCACAGAGGTACATGTCGCTATACCGTTTGGTATAGTAGTCTGCTTTCTGAATACGGTAATCAGGGAACCCATTTTCCAGGGTTCCGCACTCAACATAACGATAGGGGAAACGCTCAAGCAGAACTTTAGGTTTCATACAAATCCATTTCAAGGTGGTCAATCAGAATAGCATAATCTTCTTCTACATCACCGTAAAAATCGACGCCTTTGTCCTCGTAAAACTTAAAGACATTCTTGAAAAGAGTAGGATACTCGGCATCAAGATTTACGTCGCCCTGTACTGCTGCTTCCAAAATGGTACGAGCAGTCGCAAACTTCTGTGCTGTAGTCATATGTTTCTAGCAATGGACCGTATGCCCCGAAGGGCAACGGGTCAGGCAGGAATCGAACCTGCGACACACGCTTTAGAAGAGCGTTGTTCTATCCGCTGAACTACTGACCCAATTGGGTCGCAGCAAAGTAACGACGAGATTGCCGCTCAGCATCCTCCATAAACCCTTGCTCGGCAAGAGTATGAATGGTGTCGATGATGTTCTCGAAATACTCCCAGTACTCTTCGCCCTGGTACTTTTCGGAGAGGGAAAACTCGTGCATGACTTCCTTGCGAACCTCCATAGTATAGCAGGTTGGGGGTCAGGGGTCAAGTCTTGAAATAGTCTTTACGCATGTACCTACCAAGGATGTTCGAGTTGTAGTATGCAGGCGTCCCATCTGTCATAGCCTCCGTAAGTACATTGTTGAGAAATAATTGTCGGGTCTCTTCAAAGTTTGTGAGTCCCTTTGTTTTATGTAGGCTTAAAATCTCTCTTTTGAAGTTCGTTTTGCCGAACTTTTTTAAGTCTTCTTTTAATTCAGGACAGGAACCGTAGTATTTCTTCCAGTCTGATTCCTGTTTTACCTTTCTTTTCTTCCCTGGCGGTGTTCTGAAGGACCAAAAATATTTTCTCCCAATGTACTGTCTACCTGTGGAGAGATTGGTAATGACATAAACAAAACCATAGTTGTCCAGAACATCGCAAGAATTAAAATCCCGTTCCAAGAAGGTCCATGGGTTTTCATAATCAGTCGGGGTCTCCGTCGTTGTCGTCACCTATACTAACCTTCCAATCATCTGACTGGAGATATTTAGAGGGGTCCGAATATACCTCCGATTCTAACTCACTCAACAACTCTTTGAGTGTACGGATAAGTTCTTTTAATTTGGTTTGGTTCATGCTGGATAATCCCAATTAGTTATCAATTGTGTTTTGTGTTCGGGACCCCACCCGCCACAGTAGATATAAGGTGCAGTGCGAATTGGACAACTATCACCAGTACACAGAAGGTCATCTACAATCCTCCAACTCTCCATGACTTCTTCAGCATGGACAAAGTTAGACTGGTCCCCATTGATAGCATCATACAATAGTTTTTCATATCCGTCTATTGCTCTGTCTTGTGGATAATCGTAGGTAAGGGTGGCAAGTTCCAATTCGTTAGTGAATCCAGGCGACTTAATGTCCATACGAATATCAAGATGAGGATTAGGTTGTAAGCGAATGACAATGCGGTCTCCAACTTCTCCCTCATAAAGTTTTAGCGGTGGAGTCTTGAGTTTGATAACAACTTCTACACAACCGTAAGGCATCTTCTTACCAGTCATGACGTTAAAAGGAACTCCTTCCCAACGCCAGTTATCGACGAATAAACTACCAGCAAAATAGGTAGGAGTACCACTGTTAGAATCAACGCCCTCTTCATCACGGTAGCCATCGTACTGCCCAAGAATAATGTTCTCGCTCATTCTAGTGGCGGCGAGTACCTTTGTCTTCTCACGTCTGATTTCCCTGGCATTCATCTTGCTGGGAGGTTCCATAGCAATTAATGCAAGAACTTGCAGAACATGATTCTGTAGCATATCCCTGACAGCACCAGCGGTCTCATAATACTGGGCACGACCCTCACAACCAATAGTCTCCGAAGCAAAGATTTGAACCTCGTCTACATACTGGCGATTCCAAAGTGGTTCCAAAAATATATTACTAAACCTAGTAGCAAGTAGATTATTAACAGTGTCTTTGCCGAGATAATGGTCAATGCGATATACTTGTTTCTCGCGTAGATGTCGCTCCACCACAGACTGTAGAGAATCAGCAGATTTATAATCGTACCCAAAGGGTTTCTCGATAACCAATCGGGAGTGGTCAGGGTCATCGAGTTTACCCGCTGCCTTAAGATTAACAATAGCGTTAGAATACCTTTCGGGAGGAACCGATAGGAAGTAAGTATTATCGTGAAGGTAATCAGGAAGGTGAGTAAGAGTATCAACATTGTCTAAATCGGTAGAGATGTAATCTAGTTGATGCATGAACTCCTCAGGATAGTCCCCAAGCGATTCTTTCCACTGTGTTGCTGTTGGTTGTCTTCTGGCAGAACCAGTGATAAGGAAGTTATCTGGAATGAGTTTCTTTTTCCAAAGTTTATAGAGTGCAGGAATTAGTTTCTTTCTGCAGAGGTCTCCAGTCGCTCCGAAGATAACAATACCTTTAGTGAGCGGTGCCGTTTCCATCATAGTCGTCCGAGTCGTAATACGATATCTCACCTTTATATCGTCCAAATGCGATGGTGGCACATACAAAGGGTATTGCCAAGATTGCAAGGGCATCAGCGAGGTTCATTTTTTTCTGTAAGTCCTAGTTCATTTAGGTAATCAAGCCACCATTGGGGGTCCTTTCGTTTCCAATCGGGGACATCTAGTCCCCGTTCAGAATACCATTTGTAGAGTGTTTCATCGATAATCTGTGCGGTGTGAATATTCCTCGTCCTCCTCATCAACATCTTCATATGCATTTGCCACATAGGGTCCGTGGGGTCGTTTGGCATCCATTTTCCCATATTCAACCTCAGCGTTAACTGCTGCAATCCATACAGATAGTTTCATTATTATGTAGATGATTGCTAAAGGTGTAAAACATGCTACAAGAATTAGTGGTTTCATCTTACATCGTGTCCTCCGAACATTGCTCGCATTCCATTGAGGACTCGGTTAGTAAAGTTTCCGAGTCTTCTTGATTCAAATCTTGCGTAGAGGGCGCTAGTAATAACAGGAGCGGGTACACCAAGGTCCACAGCAGCGTGACAAGTCCAACGACCCTCACCACTATCGCTAACTCCCCCATCGAACTTGCTAAGCTCTCTATCGCTCCGTAGTACATCAGCGGTAAGGTCAAGTAACCAACTACCAACCACGCTACCACGACGCCAAAGCTCAGCCACCTTAGCAACGTCAATGTCATACTGATAATCTTCTGGGTTATCCATTGGAGCAACTTCAGCATCACCCTCCTTAGTGTATGCTGCCCCAGCATTAGCTTCATGCAGGATATTAAATCCTTCGGCGTATGCTTGCATGATTCCGTATTCGATTCCATTGTGAACCATCTTTACGAAGTGACCTGCTCCAGCACCTCCACAGTACATCCAACCATACTCTTCAGGGTAGAGGGTATAACCAACCCGACCTGGGAGACGTTCGGCGGCAGAGATACCTGGGGAGAGAGCGTCGAAGATAGGACGGCAGACATCGACCGCATGCTTTCCGCCACCAACCATAAGACAGTATCCACGCTCCAGACCATAAACTCCACCAGAAGTACCGCAGTCAAGATATTGGATACCCAACTTTGCCAGACGTTCCGCCCTTTTCCTTGAGTCCTTAAAATTGCTATTGCCATGGTCAATAATAATATCTCCTTCACTACAATATCGTAGTAGCTCATTGAGTGTATCCTCTACTGTTTCTGCTGGTACAACCATCATGAAGACACCAGGGATGATGCCGCCATTCTTTTTACTTTTAACTACTTGAACAAGGCTTTCAATAGAAGTGGTACATCCACTGATATAACCCTTTTCATATTGTTCGCAAGCTTTTTCATAGTTGTTTCTGTAACCGTGAACTTCGATACCTTTTGCTATCATGCGACGAGACATGCCCTCGCCCATGCGACCCAATCCAATAATACCTACTTTCATAAGTTTAAGCTATAAATTTTCTTTGAACCCCCACAGAGTTATTCTAGTGTCAGAATCGATACTCGTCAAGTATATCGAGCACCCTATCGAGTTCATAATGGGCACCCCGATGCCAGTCACCTGTTTTATCGGGGTGGTTGAAATTGTTCAAGTCATGCTTGAGTTTCAATACTCTGCACTTAATCTCATCCTTTGTTAAAGAATTTCTGGGCATCTTCCCAATCCCTCCTGAAGATATCGAGTCCAGCATCAGTCAATGCATGGCTGTACATTTTCAAAAAGACAGAATGAGGCATAGTGCAAATATCAGCACCCACTCTAAAACATTTTGTGACTTGACCAGCATCACGAATGGATGCAGCAAGGACTTGGGTGTCAATGTTATGTGTAGCGAAGACATCAGAGATTTCCTCCACCAGTTGTACTCCGTCCCAATACTGGTCGTTCAATCGACCGACAAAGGGAGACACATAAGTTGCCCCTGCTTTGGCAGCCAGAATCGCCTGAGCGGCGCTGAAGATAAGGGTGACATTAGTTGTGATGCCATCCTCATGCAGACGCTTACAGGCGATTAAACCCTGGTGTGTGCAAGGTACTTTGATTGTCACATTGGGACCAATGGCAATGTAGTCTTCTGCCATTTCAAGCATCTCATCTGCCATCTCCCCCATGACTTCGGCGCTAATTGATGCTGACCAGGGAAAGATATCAGACAGTTCTTGAATAACATCCTTTGGGTCTCTACCACTTTTTTTAATCAGACTGGGGTTAGTGGTCACCCCATCAATGAGTCCAGTAGCATATGCGTCTGCTACTACTTCTGTATCAGAGCAGTCCAGAAAAATTTTCATGACTCTCCTATGCGTTTGAACTTATTTAGGGTAGCACTACCTACAAAAAAAGCACCCCAAAGGGTGCTTTGTGTTGATATCAAGATGTGAGTTTCCAGGCTGTGTTGCCTCTAGATTTATGTTCGACCCACTTAGCGTAGTGTATACCACGATAAGTTAAAAACGCGAACGATTTTTCTGGGTCATGCTTTTCAGGGTCAAAGTCTGGAAGACCATATTCTAGTCTTACCTTAAACATTTGCCCCCCCGTCCCTTACTTACTATAAACGTGACCGCGATAGCAGAAGGTGCCGTGGGCATCCTTATGTTCCGCACAATTTACATTATACTCAACACCACGATAAGCGGTGTGAGAGATTTGTGCATCGTGCAGAGCAGATTGCTTTTTAATCTGACTGCGAATAAGTTGAAGTGTGTTCATTGTAGGTCTCCTAAAGAAATGAGAATTTTACTTCCCGTTCCTTCAGTCGTTTGCGTCCCACTTGCACTCAGGTGTTGCTTCCTTTAAGGTTTCAATCACCTCAGTTTGAATGTATTCACTTACACTATCATTTGCTCGGATACGACCAATCATATCAGAAGCATCTTTGCAATTGATGGAAGCGTAAAGTAATAATTCAAACATGGGATGAACGCTCCGTTCCGCGACTTACTTGCGTCTCACCATCGGAAAGAGAGGGTGAGATGAACGACGTAACTATTTAGGTAGCGAAGTTCAGATTTAATGTTATTCTAACATTTGTCACCATTGGACATGTCGATGCATGCCTAGTGGTGCCATCGAACACTACCAATCGACCCCTTTTGGGTTCGATTTTATTTGTACAGACATCATTGTCGTCAAAGAAATACGTTGGTCCATCAGCATTGTTAACATAATACAACGCTACCCGATGGGGCATGTGGTGGTCAGTGTGTATTTGATTGTGCTCTGGGTCTGTAACATGACAAGGCAAGTACATACCGAACCTGACCCTGTACAGAGAATTATAGTCCATCTCTGCTTCTTTGGCAATAGTCCTCAGTATTGGTTCGATACGATTGTACACATCAGACCTAGGTACACCCTCCCACATAGCAAGGTGTGCAAAGGAATTCCTACCCTGAGCACCCTCATAGGTAGGATTGGACATGTAGTACCAGGGAAACTCTGTGGATTTACAAAGGTCATCAAGCCAATTTGCCTGAACCTCTGGTAGAATCTCGTCTACTATTGTTTGCCCGCTTCCCATATTTCCCATAGTGTAGTATTCAAGTCTGCATCTTGAGATGCCAAAATCTCATCATAAAGATTACTCATTTCAGCAGCAGACTCTTCATCATAAACATCAGTCTGTGTTGGTAGTTTCTCCCAAGTGTGGTCACCAGGGAGTGGTTCAGTACCATACTCCCAGGTGTCATAGTCTTCCTCGTTACGAGGGTCAGAGGGCAAATCCTGAGAAGGTGTCTCCCTTGACATCTTGTTTAATTCCTCCGATGACATAAGATTCAATCTCCGTTTCTTGAGGTGCGTTTTGCTGTCCTTTACTATTTAACCAGTGCTCCGTCCAGGGCAGTGGATTATTCTTAGCAGGAATATCATAGATAGGCTTGAGACCCACTGCCTTCATACGGCGGTTAGCAACCCACTCAACATACTGGCAGAGAAGTTTATCGTTAAGACCAATCATGGAACCATCTTTGAACAGATAGGTTGCCCAACGACGTTCTTCATCAACAGCACGTTGGAACATGTTGATGAAGTTTCCTTCTTCTTCCTTTGCAATCTGCTGCATCTCTTTGTCATCACCTTCCTTCCACTTATTCAGAATGTTCTGAGTAAGTACAAGGTGCTGAGACTCGTCGCGAGCAATCAAAGAAAGAATTTTTGCACTACCTTCCATGAGTTTGTTTTCACCGAAGGCAAACGAGCAAGCGAATGAAACATAGAAGCGAATACCCTCTAGAATATTCACGTTAGCAACTGCACGATACAGTTTACGCTTCAACTCAACACGCTCAAACTGTCCAGCAAAGTGACCTTCTGCTGCCAATTCCCACATAGTACCATTGTCGTACTGGTGGGCAGCATTGATGAAGTCGTCGTAGGATTCCGTGACCGAGTTAGAACGTACAAGAATCTCTTCTTCATCAAGGATAGTATCAAAGACCTCAGTCGGGTCAGGATACACGTTCTTGATGATGTACGTGTAAGAGCGAGAGTGAATCATCTCCATGAATTCCCATGCAGTCATGGCACCTTCCAGTTCAGGAAGAGAGCAGTAAGGCAGAAACGCCATACCAGGACCACGACCTTGCACAGAGTCTAGCATAATCTGATACTTCAAATTGGAAGTAAAGATGTGCTTTTGCTCAGGAGTGAGAGACTGATAATCTCCACGGTCTTTTTGGAGGGAGACCTCCTCAGGTCTCCAGAAGTAACCCAGCTGGGACTGTGTAAGTCTATCAAATACAGGGTACTTATAAGAGTCATACCTCTGGACTCCCAGAGGTTGACCGAAAAACATAGGTTGTTTCTTTGTGTCTACTTTATTTTTGTTAAAAACTGTCATTCCTGTAATCTCAGACTTTGCAACTGTCACACTCTTCCTCCTGTGCGTTTAGTAGTTCATCCAGCAAATCGTTCATCTTTGCTGTTTCGACATCAATGTCCTTCTTAGCATCATAAGTGTTTTGATAGTAGCTGGTCTTCCAACCGTACTTATATGTAGTTAGGAAATCGTTTGCCATCACGGACACTGGGACTTCGTTGTCGGGATAGTTCTCTGGATTGTAGGACCAGTTTCCAGAGATTGCTTGGTCGAAGAACTTTTGCATGACTGCGACCACGTTAATATAGCCGCGATTGTCAGACATATCCCACAGTAGAGTATAATTATTTTTGAGAGAATTGTACTGCGGTACAATCTGTTTAAGGGGTCCCTTCTTGCTCTTCTTAATGGACAGGTAGTCTCTAGGTGGTTCGATTCCGTTTGTTGCGTTTGACACAACGGAACTGCTCTCCGAAGGCATCTGTGCGGACAACGTGCTGTGTCGTAGTCCGAACTCTCGGATAGAATCTCGAAGACTTTCCCAATCATATTCTAACTCACTACCGACAATTTCGTCAACGTCCTTTTTGTATGTATCAATAGGAAGGATACCGTCTGAATACTTGGTACGACTGAAGTATTCACATGCACCTTTCTCCTTAGCAACTTGGTTGGATGCCTTCAGGAGATAGTATTGGAATGCTTCGGTCAGTTGATGTACCAGTTTCCATGCTGTCGGGTCATCATAATGCTCACCATTCTTAGCAAGATAATGAGCAAGACCAATGTATCCAATACCCAGAGAACGACGTGCAAGGGTGCTGCGGCGGGCAGCGTCAATAGGATACTCTTGATAGTCAATCAGTTCTTCCAGACCGCGTACAGCAAGGTCACAGAGTTCTTCCAGTTCATCGACACTCTTCAGTTTACCCACGTTGATGGCAGACAGAATACACAGGGCAATCTCACCTTCACCATCGATGTGCTGAAGAGGTTCTGTAGGCAGAGTAATTTCCTGACACAGATTACTCATGTTCACCTTGTCCTTGAATGAGGAGTGGCTGTTGCAATGGTCGATGTTCATGATGTACAGACGACCAGTCTCAGCACGTTCCTTCAGCAGGTCAAGAATTAACTCTTGAGCAGGAACTGCTTTCTGAGGAACATCAGGGTCTCCCTCATATGCGCGGTATAAATCGTCGAAACCATCAGTACCAAAAGCGTCGTAGAGACCAGGCACGTCATGAGGAGAGAAAAGAGTAATATGCTCATTCTTAATGAAACGCTCATAGAATAGTTTGGAAATCTGGATAGAGTAATCCAGTTTCCTTACACGGTTGTCTTCGGTGCCTTTGTTGTTTTTGAGGACGATGATGTCTTGGATTTCTTGATGCCAGATAGGAAAGTGAACTGTCGCTGAACCACCTCGGATGCCGTTTTGTGTACAGCATCGGACAGTTGCCTCAAACTTTTTAAGGAAGGGGACCACACCTGTGTGTTGTACCTCGCCGCCTCGTATCTTACTGTTGATGCCACGAATTCTCCCTGCGTTAATGCCGATTCCAGCGCGTTGTGCAACATAGCGACCAATAGCCATGTCACTGCTAAAGATGCTGTCGAGGGTGTCATCACTATCAACAAGAACACAAGACGCAAACTGTCGGAGAGGTGTTCGCACCCCTGCCATGACGGGCGTTGGAATGTTGATTTTGTGTTTGGAGATTGCATTGTAGTATCGTTTTACATAACCCAATCGTTCCTCTTTAGGATAATCCGCAAAGAGGGTCGCGGCAATCATGATATACATGAGTTGAGGAGTCTCGTACAGGTAACCATTGCTGCGGTCCTGTACGAGATATTTATCTGCTACCTGACGCAAACCAGCATATGTGAAGAGAAAGTCACGTTCGTGGTCAATGAAAGAGTCAATCTTCTGCCACTCCTGTGCATCATACTTCTGCAGAATTTCATCATCGTACACACCCTCAGTGATACAACGCAACACATGGTCCATCAAAGGTGGACGATTCTCAGGGTGCTCACCGTACACTTGCTTACGGAGACCAAACAGGAGAAGACGTGCAGCAACAAACTGGTAGTTGGGTGCGTCCAAACTAATCAAATCATTGGCAGAGCGAATAAGAATCTCTTGAATATCGCTCGTTTTGATACCATCATAAAACTGAATGCCTGAATTCATCTCCACGAGGGAAGAAGAAACACCACCAAGACCGTAGCAGGCATGCTCTACCATCTTGTGAATCTTATCTAGGTTAATTGGTTCGGTAACACCATTGCGTTTGACTACTTTGATACCGTTGCTCATACTCTTTTCCAGTCGTTTAATTTGAGGGTTGCTTGCAAACCTGTGTAGACGTTAGATTCTACCAGATTCTGTACGTCGTGTCCAGAAAGAACCATGTCGTTGATATCTTTCTCTTCAATGCCTTTTGGCCAGATTACTACTTGTTCACCGTCTGCGATTGCTTTTGCGATTCGGTCACAAATTTGTTTATTTCGTGGTTCGTTATCGTAGATATAGACAATATTGCTATAAATCCCACTATCAAGGTGAACGTCACTTCCGCACATAGCACACGCATTGCGAATGAACGTGCTGTCGAAAGGTCCTTCTGTAATGTAGATTCTTCGGGTTGCATCGAGTTTGTCCAATCCATAAATTTTAGGTTGCTCTTCGTCGAGCATGATAGTAACGTACCGCATTTTATCATTCTTATCCAGAGACCTGCCCTGAAAACCAAACCACTCACCGTTAGGGGCGATGAGTGGTATGACGATGCGCGGATGGTCATAGCGCATTGAAGATTGACTGTACGTTTTCTTCTGTGAATTAACCCACTGTTGCCAACGCTCAACATAGTAGAGGTCTTTTAATTTGTCCTCTGGAATCTGTCTTTGCTTGAGGTATCGAACTGCTGGGTGAGAGTTATTTAGGTCTGTAATCTTTGTAAGACCTGTCGGGTTTGATACAAATTTCGGTTTCTTAAACTCAAACTTAGGTTCGGGAGTGTTTCTACCCTTACCCGTCAAACCTTCCTTGTAACGTTCCATGACATATTCGTCATGCAAGTCCATGGCATGGTCCTTCAGGAAGTTAGCAAGAGACCTACCAACCCCACAGTTATGGCACTTGAACACCACGTCGGACCTCTTGTAATAGAAGTATCCTCGTGCTTTGTTCTTGTGCTTCTGAGAGTCACCACAGTAAGGACATCGGAAGTTCCACAGACCGTCCTTCTTACGGGCGAACTTATCTAACCTACTAGACAGTAGGGTGACGTATTTCGTCTCGATGAAACTCATGTGCTACTGCGGGTTTATCTATAGTAGCAGAATTCGACTTGGGTGTCAACTCCAATCCCAGTTGTGGCAGCATCTGTAATACAAAGATAACTGCACCAGCACTCATGGTGACCATCCAGAGCATCTTTTGATTATCGTCTACCTTCTTCTCTAGAGTCTCTAACTTCTCTGCAAAGTTATTAAACATCTTCTCATCATATTTCTGATGGTCAGTGACCATCTTGATGATTGCTTGGTTTGCTTTGTCTCCCTCGTCAAGTCTATTCTCGTGACGCTCCAGGACGATAGCAATCTTATTACTATTCTCGGAGATAGTAGTTACAGCACGCTCTAACTTGTCCAACATCTCCTTGGACAGGTCTTCATAAATATCGAGTTTGGATTCAAGAACTGCTAATTTACCAAGACCAAATGCCATTACTCTTCTCCGCCAATGAAATTCAGAATTCTTTGAAAGGAAGCTTCTGATTCATTTGCGGCATTACTAAACTTGGCACGATTCTTCTGCTTGCCAAGGGACTCATAAGCATCCCAAATTTGTTTAGCCAATTGGGGAGACATTCTTGCTGCTCCACCCTTCTGGAACTGTACCATTCCAGCTTCACCAGACTGTGCAATCTCTTTGATGGCATCAATGTTACCACCAGAAGACTCACCAAGGTTTGATTGGTCAGCACCAACACGAGATTTCTGTTTGATGTTTGCCAACTTCTTCTGCATGTTCTTTTGAAGTTCTTGCTTCTTGAGCTCGACATTCTTCTTCAGCATCTGCATCTTCAAGTTTGCTTGCTGCTGCTTCATCTGCTTGTCATCTTGCTCAGCGATTTCAACGGACTCATCGAATCTCTTACGAGCAAGTGCCTTTGAACGCTTGTCCATGAAGAACTTTGCTGCCTCACCAGGCATGATTCTCTCAATCTTTACATCACCCCTGTACCTGGGGTTAACCAAGAGACGCATCTTCTGCATCAACTCTGCAGGAGACTGTGCGTAGATAATAGTATCGCCTACTTCAGGAATAGAAACCTTATACTGAAGCAAGCGGTTGGGAGTATGATTATGGCGGTCTACTTCTTCGTCACACTTTTTCTTTTTGCGACGAACCTTACCCTTGCCCAGCATGGGGTCAAGACCCGCATTAGGACCAGTGGGGGCAGCGGCACCAGTGAAACCACCGTTACCAGCACTCATTGTAGGTTCTTCGTTAATCATAGTTCTTGCAACTCTTTATCTACGTTGATATCCGATTCTAAATCAGGGAGAAATCCTTGCGGGTATCTATTCAAAAACACTAAAAAAGTTTTCAACACCATCCAGTACTCTCTTTCTAAACGAAAGAACAGCAATGGAGTTGCTGCGTCATCAAAGACATTATAAAGTACAATCAAATGATTGATAATGAGGTGGGTCCTGCATGGACCCCCTCTAAGGTATCTCTTAAAGAGACGCTTCAAATACTTGAAGCGTTTCATGTCATCCTCAAAGTCTTCAATTAGAACTGAAGAAGGATTGTGGTAGTTACGAATAGCGAAGTAGACGTAATTGTCTTCATTCAGTTCATCGAATCTCATAATTTATTGCATGCTATCAGGTGCCGAATGTCAGAGCAACTGCAGTAGAGATGACTTCAGGAGCACCAACGTCTGCATTCAGTTTGACGCGATACTGGTCACCATCCTCATCTGCGGTTTGACCTGCAAGGACCAGGGATGCAGAAGTTGCACCACTGACGTTGGTCCAGCGGCTGCCACCAGCAAGTTTCTTCTGCCACTGATAGGTAACCGTGCCGCTGTTGTCACAGGAAGCAGTAACGCTGAAGGTTGCTGCACCGCTGACGGTGGTCTGTGCGGTAGGTTGTGCAGAGATGGTGATGAGTGCTTGAACGTCTGCTGCGATGGTGTCGTCAGCGAGAGTCTCGTCTGCGTTCGCTTCGGGATTAGTGAGAACCATCAGGTGCTCTGCCTTGTGGCGAGTATTACCTGCTGCATCGGTATAGGTGCGATATGCCCACCAACCAGGGGCGGTGATGCCACGCTCTTTATTCGCTGCCAGACCTGCTTCGGTCTCGTCAACGAAAACAATTGTTTCTGTAGCAGACCCTGCGCCGTTACCTCTTGTACGACCGACAGCGGTCTGGTTAGCAGCAGAGTCAACTCTTCCGTACAAAGACATGTGAATATACTCCGAGTTGTATCCTAATATTTATTTATAAAAAAGGGGGCTTGCGCCCCCGTGTATCAAGCCTCTTCGCGGGCTTTGATTGCCTTCTCAACTACTGCGAGAAGTTGGTCATCCATGTCAGTCTTAGTAAGTGTAACTGCCTTCTTAAGAATAACAAGGCAAACTTCGAGAAGTTTTTCACCCAGTTCTTCATTCTCAGGAATGCGAGATACAGCATCTTTTACAATTTTGGATGCCAGCGGAAGTAAAAATGCAAGCATGGTTTTCACCGATAGGTTTATACCCTATATATGCTCAATCCCAAACTGATTTGTTACCGCGTTTGTGCTTTTTCTCATAAGCATCATACCCAGCTTGCTTCGCTTTCTCTTTCGTAGTAGGACCTTTCTTGATAAGTCTTTCGTTATGCTTAGTAACTCTACGATTATGCTGCTGCAGTTCGGTTTCCTTAGCACCCTTCACTTTCTTACCAGTGCGCTTGGCACCAGGGAATCTCATCTTGTGTTGTTTGTGCTCAGGTGTTTTGGTGATGTCAAGTTTCTTACCAGTCTTTTTCTCGTGTGCATCGAGAACCTTCTGACGTGCTTTGACTTTTGCTAAAGATGCTTGTGCATCTTCTGCTCTGCCTTCATCAAGATAAGACATCTCCGAAAGGATTATGTCTTTTGCTCTACTGATAATGTTGCGGTAACGCTCTGTATAGAGCTCTTTGTCTTTGCTGCTTTCACAGCTTTCTGTTTTGACTTCGTTACCTTCGGCATCTTTAGTAGTGGCCCCCTCTTTTTCTTTCATAAGTTTTTCGATAGCGGATTTAATTGCTCCAAGACTACGATAATTTTCAAGACCGTAACGCGGTGCCTCAAAACCGCCTTTTGCTTTACGGATTACTACACCCCGATGGGATGTAGCTTGTCCAGTAAATCCCTCGGTGTCTTCATAAACATCCGACACCCTGGGATTTACTTTTACGTGAGACTTTTTGGTGGATGCTTTCTTTGTCATCAGTCCTTCTTCTTCAAGTTTGCTTTACGATATTCAAGGTCAGCACGAGTGCCACGGTCCATCTTACCTTGGGACTTGGGTTTAGTCTTGCCACCTACGTCAGGTTGCATACCAGGGTTTGCTGCCTTAACTCTGCGACCGTGAGTGTACTCGGCACCCGATTGCTTGGAGTCACCAGAAACCATCTTACCACCCTGCGAGCGGGAGTCAGCATACTCTTTGTCAGACTGACCGTGCTTACCCTTGTAGAGTTCTTCCAGTTCAGAGAACTTCTCGCCAATGATGTAGCGTACTTCATCCTCACCGAAGAGACCAGACTCAAGGAGATTTGCCTCCATTGCTTCCAGTTCCTCATTGGCAGGAACACAGTTAGGAACTTCCTTACCGCCCTTCATCTTGGTTCCCTTTGCAACATAACCTTTCCAGCAGGAAGGTTTGTTGGGGTCCATGCCGATGTTCTTACGTGCATTCTTCAGACCCTCTTCCATGTAACCCTTGTCATCACAATGGTCACATCCCTTACCGTTGCACTCTTCACACTTTTTCTTCTCTTCACCGAGTTTTTTAGCAACCTTATCTGCACCCTTGGAAACCAGACGTGCAGTCTTGCCAACACCCTTCTTGATTACGTTACCAACTTTCTTCAGAGCACCACCGACAGCACGACGAGTTTCACCTCTCGTTCTATCACCACTCTTTACCCCGCCACCAGACGATGCACTGCTGCTTCCACCGCCAGAACTTGAACCACCACCACTGCTGCTGCTAGTGCTACCGCTGCTACCACGAGTTTTCTTGAGGAGAGCATCGAGTTTACCACCAGTACCGTCATCATCACCCTTAGCAGAAGTAGAGCCAGAGGACTTCTTACTATCAGGACGGGACATTGCTGCCCGCTTCGACTTGATACGTTGTGCTTCAAATTCGCCCTTAGCGTGACCAGCTGCACGAGCACCTGCGCCAACTGCTGCCTTAGCAGTCTTCTTTACAGCAGAACCCACCTTGGAAGCACCAGTCTTCAGTGCAGAACCAACTCTCTTAGCAGCACTCTTCAGACGCTCAGCACGGGAAGGAGCATTTCTCTTTGCTGCTTCCTTGGAAGACTTAACAGCAGAATCATAATACTTATCGCTTGCTTCAGTCAGTACCTCAAGACCAGCAAAGAAGTCCAGAGTTTCAGTCAGTTCTTCCAGGTCAACCTCATGAAGTCCTTCGATGAACAGGTCTTCCAGTTCTTCATCAGTCAGAGCATCGATGCTCTCACCCAGTTCTTCAGCAAGTTCATCAAACCAATCGAGGTCTTCTTTCTTGTACTGAGGATGGTCATCGAGTTTCATGCCACGCTTCTTCTCAAGACGTGCCTTACGCTCAGCAGTACCCTTCTCGGGGTCTTCATCGCGAACACCTTCAGTAGCAAACTCTTCCTTCTTAGTCTTTTCTTTTTCAATACGAGCAGACATCTTACGAATCTGGTCGATGCTCATATTACCGACGCCAGTGAAACCCGCCTTAGAAGGGTCAGGTTGCTTCTTGCTGTCATCCTTGTAACCGCCAGCAGCACGAGCAGCAGCACGATTCTCGCCAAGGACTTCAGCATTCTTATCGTAGTTATCGAAATGCTCGTGCTTCTCGGAAATCAGAATCTCAAGTTCTTCGACAGGGACATTCTCGTAGATGTATTCGCCATTGGTGATGTCGTAATGAGTTACGGTGCCATCCTCAAGCATCGTGTGCATCTCAGGGATGACATCAAACTCTTCTTTCTTGTAGTTGACCTTCTTAGCACAGTCATGCTTCTTACGCTTACCACCCATCTCGTCCTTACCAAGAGCACCAGTGATAACATCACGGCGGGTTACCCTGTCATAAGGAGGTGCGTTGTTGGCAAGATTGCCATCATTTGCTTTCTTTTCAGTAAATGCCTGCACCTGTCTCAGTGCTTCCGACATATCTGGTAGGTCGTTGAGATTCATTTTACTAAGCGTCCTTGTCTTTTTTATTTATCTTCTTTAGGAACTGTCCAGGGGTCATCGCAATAACCCTGTCTCTGAGTTTGTCTGTACCAATCTCGCCCATCGGTGTCCAGTTAAATGCTTTGAGGTCGTTTATCTCCACCAAATCTTTCAACCAACCACGATACATCTCATCGTTTTCATCGACATAGATAACATAATTTGCACCTCTGGTAACAACCTTACCCACAACACCTGTGTTCAGATTCTCAACCAGGGAACCGATTGCAAAAATCTCTCCCTTGAAATATGTTTCACGTAGACCCTCGGGGTCTAACTTGGGAGCAATCTCATACATCGGAGTGCTAATCATTGCAAAGTCTTCTTCGACTTTCATGTATCCCTTAACATGGGACATCATCTCAAGTGCCTGCTTCTTATCCATTCCTTCAGGGAGACCCTTCATGAATGCTTCGACATCATCAGCAGCAGCTGCTGCTCTCATCTTAGATGCAGACATACCCTCAACTTCGTCCTCAGAGTCTGGGTCACGGTCACCAGCAGACTGCACGGTGATACCTTCAAAGTTATACAACTTACCGTTGTACTTATTAGAGAGTTTTTCAAACTCACTAACTCTATCTCCACCAACAACGATGTTGACAGAACTATAACCTTCTTCGTGAAGACCAGCGAGAACTTGGAAAATGTTTCTCATGTTATCGTCATTGACAATAGCGTGAGAGTGGTCACTCATTACATGATGCATGTAATGTACTTTGGTCTCTGGGTCGAGGGGATTCTTTTTCTCATCATGACTTCTGGAAGGGTAGATACGATACTCCGTATCACCAGCAACCTCCGCTACTTTATCGACGAGTTTGAGATGCCCGAGATGAGGGGGATTAAATCTTCCAAAAGTAATAGTAACTGGACCTTTATCGAGCGGCTGGTCCACTTGCTGTTCGGGTTCACTCGGGGGTGCCTCCTGTGCTTGTGCAGGCGCAGCAGGTTCCTTCACCGAAATAGGTCTCAGTACACCTTGCTGTGCAAAATGTGTTACCTTGCCAGATTTGTCAGCGTACTTACCCCATCCAACATGAGAAAGACCCAACTTCTCTGCTTGCTGTCCAGCAGTGGTCTTCTTCGCTTCGGTTATAAACGTCGAGAAACTTTTCATTGGTAACCAAAAGTACAGTACTATTTATTGCCTCAATACAACTTACCAAATGGACCGAAACGCTTACCTTTCTTCGCTGCAAGGAACACCATGTCAGTCATAAACTCTTCCATATCTTTCTTCTTCAAGTTTAGCACAGATTCTAGGAATTTCAACTGCATGCACTTAGAGTTTGCAACATGTGCTTTGCCCATAAACGCTGCTGAAATGTTAGCGAGCGCCTGGTCCACAGTAGTTACCTCTATATCAACGCCCTTCTGTCTCAAGAAGTTGATAGTCTTCTTGTAATCATCTTGCACATCTGCAAATTCCTTTGCAGTCTTAGGGAACTTGCTGTTATCGTTTTTGAAATCTAGTTTCTTATCTTTAAGTAGTGCAGCAACCATAGCGACTGGTGCCTTACCAACACGGGCTGCTGCGGCACCCTTAGCAGTAGGTTCAAATTTGAGGTTGGAAATCTTTGTAGAATCATTTCCTTTAATTTGGAAGTTGAACTCTGCTGCGTTTCCTTCCACAATAATCCTAGCATCCTGTGTACCAAATTCTCCGTCCTTAAGAGACAAGTCAATCTTGAACGATTTAACTGCGTAGTTATAGGTTTCCGTAAGACCTAGGTCATCTACATTATATGTCTCGTACCTAGCAGTACTACCACTAATCTTCTTCAGTGATACACCGACAACTTTCTCTTCTTTGAATAGTTTTCTGAGTACAGCATTGAGTTCCATAATAGTTTGGGAACCATTACCATCAACAGTCTCATTTATAATTTTAGTTACTGCTCTCTCATTCTGAATCATCCAAATGTCAGCAGGGTTCCAGTTATCTTTCTGCGAGATTCCAAACTTCTCTTTAATAAGTTCAGTGATGTATCCCATGAATCCACCCTCACGATTGAACTCATCAAACTTAGGATTGGAATAAACCTGAAGCATCTTCTTCTGCTGTGCAAAGTATCCCTGTAACCATTCGGGACTAACATCAGGATAGATTGCTACTAACTCAGAGTACTTCTCATCTTTAAGAATATCTTCCCATTTATCATACTTCTTATTATCTTTCAGTGCTCTACGAAGAATCCAAGCAGAGCCCAATTCTTGCATTCTTGTAGTCTTTGCGTCAGCAGCACCAACTGATTTCTTCTGCGACTTTTGAAACTTTAGTTTGTATCCAGCAACATTAGCATTGAATGCCGTACCGTTTGGTTTCTCGCCATACAGCATCGCAATCGCTTCATACTCATCAGCGTTTACTTTAATTGCCCACTGACGTGTCTTGGATTTATTCCAATCTCTATCAGCAAAGATACCCGTCTTTCCCCTGGGTAATGCACCAAAAATTGCATCCACCGCTGGTTTTAATGCTGCTGGTGCCTTATCTTTGATTTCTTTTTTTGTTGTTAGATTAAAAGCAGGCATAAAAAAAGAGGGGCTCTACCCCTCTATTTATTTTAGAGGTCACCCTCCTTTCGTTTTTCCGAGCGAAGGATGGAAAATTCACCTTCAGGATATCGATTCATCAGTTTGTTCGTGTTACGGATGAACAGGTCATCAAACTCAACTCCCAGTGCCATGCATGCTTGAGCAACATACCAGAGACAGTCGCCAAGTTCAATCTTCATGTGCTCGATATTGTCAGCGTTATAGGGTTTACCTTGGAAGGTAATCTTCTTGACAATCTCTGCAAACTCACCTGCCTCAGCAGACAGACCGATAGCAGCAGTCAGAAGACGCTGGATATCAGCACCTTGCTCATCGAGTTCTTTGATACGAGTAGAGAAGTCACCGAAGTTCTGACTCTCCTTAGAAGTAACCTTGTCCACAAACTCAATGTACTTTGAGGTATCTGCACGATACTCGGGGGAGAAGGTTTCGGGTTCTTGTACTTTGTCTGCGAATCCTTGTGCCATAATTAATACTTTAGTTCAGCGAATGTTTTCTTGGAATTGAATCGTTTTACGATGTCAATTTGTTCTTCGTCATCTCCCTGACCAGAGTCAAGGAGGTTGTTTTGTGCGGACTGTTCTACATCATACAGCCGCATCTTTGCCCTGTCAATACCTACACAGAATCGTTTGTTCGTGGAGATATCGTTGTACCTGTTCTTAAGTTGCTTGACCATAATCTGATTCATACCTTCCAACTCCTCGGTAGATATAAGAGCAAACATAAGGTCAGCAGTAGCAGGGAGACCAAAGGACTCAGAAGTATCAGTAATGTCAACGTCAGAGCTACCATAGCCTGAACGAGTGGTCTGAGTAGCAGAGACGATAGGGACATTACACTCCACCGCCAACCCGCGTAACTCTTCTGCAATTGCTTTAATGTATGTGTATGAGTTAACGATTGCTCCCTTGTAGCGAGATGATGCACAAATATTAAGGTAATCAATGAAGATAATATCAGGTCTAAAACTCCGCTTAAGAGCAAGGTCATTAAGAAGAGACCGAAAATGACCGACATGTGCGGATGCCGTGGGGTACTCTTTAATTATAAGTTTACCCTGAGTCTTAGCACTAAGGTTCTTAATCTTGTTATCAAACAAGGACTTAGGAAGGTCAGTCAAATCCTGAATATTTACGTTGAGGAGGTTTGCGTCAATTCGCTCAGCAATCTTCTCCTCTGCCATTTCACATGTAATGTAGAGTACGTTGCGCCCCTGCATGAGGCAGGAACTAGCCATGTGGCACATGAATAAACTCTTTCCGACACCCGTACCAGCAAGAGCGACATTGAGAGTCTTGTTAGGTAACCCACCTTTTGTAATTTTGTTGAAGAATTCGAGGTCGAATGGGATTTTAGATTCGACTTTATGGTAAGACTCATAGCGGGCATCTGCATCTGGAATGTAATCGTGACCAATATGCGTGTCGAAAGAAACCGACAGCGCATCTGACAGGATGGAGGGAATAGCACCTCGGTCCTGTTTGAAATCTTGACCGTCCGCAATCTTAATACTCTCCATGAGAGCAAGATAAATCGCACGGTCCTTACACCACTTCTCAGTAGTGTCTAGCAACCATTGGAGTTCGTGCTCCTCATGGTTCTCATAGCAAAGACTATCGAGGATAGTATGTAAAGACTTGTACTGTTCTTGAGACAAGTCATTACGGTCTGCAACATCAATTTGAAGTGCCTTGATAGACGCCCTCTCATTGTATTTCTCAGCATACTCTTGAATCTGAGTACAAAGAATCTTGCACCCACCATCCTCAAAATACTCTTCCTTGACGAAAGGAAGTGCTTTGCGAAAGTAATTCTCGTCGTAGATAAGATTATCGAGAATTAGAGTTTCGACTGTCATAGGTAATGCAGATAACTTCCGACGATGTACTTGGGACCAGTAACAGGTTTCAAACCAGCATGACGCCAGGGCCACATCGGAGGGAATATTAGCACAGACCCTGCCTTTGGCGCAACCTTTACGTTCAAATCGGGGAAGTTAGTTTCCCCACCGATTTCAACATCATTGAGGTAAAGAAAGAAAGCAAGAAACCTACGGGCAGAATTGAAGTCACCGACATCCGTATGGAGGTCAAAGCAGTCCAAATCATTGTTCCGATATTTCTTGATACGAATGTGTTCGTACGCATATCTGGGTGGGAATTGAAAGTCTGTTACTGGAGCATCTGCTCCATACTTTCGCAACCCCTCATTGAAGAAAGCAACTAACTCCTTCTGTACGTTCTCAAACTCCTTCGCCTTCTCCGATTGCACCGTGATATTTAGTTGAGTAAAGTTAGGTCTTCCTTGATTCTCAATCTTATCATGATACATTTTGAACTTCTCGTAGAAGTCCACATACTCTTTACACTTACCTTTGGGTACGAGGTCTTCATAGACCCGTACATACCCCGCTAAATCAGTTGCCATACTTAAACTCCATTGCTGCTGCTTCGTCCAATGCTTGCATCACTTCGGGCGTGAAGTATTTCTCGGGGTCAGCAAGAATAGACTTAGGATAAACAGCAGATTCACCAACAATGATGCGATTCCCTCGCTTCTCGAATACTCCGTGCTTCTCACCCAGTTCCAGTAGTCCGTAATAGCGGTCAAGTCCACGGTCGTAATAAAGACGAGTTTCAACTTGGGAATTCTCCTTCGTGAGACGAGACTTATGTGCCTTACACTTGATGATGTTACCGACAACTTCAGTACCGTCTTTCTCTTTCTTCTTAGAAAGATAAATGATGGTCGAAGATGCATACTTCAAACCAGAGCCACCACCCATTTCCTTGGTGGGCATGTAAGAACCAATCACATCATATGTATGGTTAGTAACCAGCATAGGAACGTTTGCTTTACCCAACTTAAGAGTCAGCACACGGAATGCACCCTTAATAAGTTGACTCTTGGTCATGTCACGGACTTGCTTACCATCACCGATATCATTGATTTCTTTTTCCGTGGACAGCATGCCCAGAGAGTCAAGAACAAACAGCATAGGCTGACGGTCTTCTTCCTTCTGTTCCATATACTTGTCCAGGATACGGCAAGACTGGGTACGGAACTCTTCGATGGTTGCAACAGGTACAATCATCATCCGTTGAGCATCAATGCCACGGTCCACAATCATATCTTTAGAGATTGCAGACTCAGACTCAAAATAGATTACCCCAGCATCGGGATTTGATTCAAGAAAATGCTGGACAATCCCAAGGCAAAAGAAAGTCTTGCCAGTAGAAGACTCACCAGCGATAGCAGTGATTTTGTTCGAGGGGACTCCACCGTAGATTGAACCGCTAACCAAAGCATTGAAAATGTAACTACCAGTATCAATGTAATCAGCAGTGTCTCCTGCCGCGACACCATCGCTGACAAGACTTGCATATTCATTACCAATCTCCTTTGCTACGTCTTGTAAAAAGTTCATGCGAATAAAAACTCCAGGGTGTTAATCTTCTCGGGTTTCCACCCGATAGTGTCGAGGATGACCTTCAAGGGTTCTAGAAAACTCTTGTCGAATTGTAACTCATGGTCAACCATATTGTCAAGAGCAAACTCCTTCGGCAGCTGCTGGAAGAATGAAATTACGTTCTCATTAATCTTGTTCGGTGTCTTGAGATAAACGTACTTAACTTTCTCTCCGTCCTGAATCAGAGGATACTTACTCGTGAGATTGTTCTTTTTGACATAATAATTATAAAGGATAGCACCACGAACATGGATGGGCGTACCCTTGCTATAAAGTGTGGCAGGATTAGACCACTTGGTCACACCATTACAACCACGAGGGAATGCAATGTCCTCCACAGGCATGTTACGAAACTCTTCTCGGAAGTTGGCAATAAACTTTTGCACATCTTCCTCAGTTCCATTCATAATAATCTTGAGGGCATCTTTAATCTTCTGCCTGCAAGGACCAGGAGTAGAAGACTTAACTGCTTCGATGCCCATGATTTTCAGTTTGGGTTCTGCAAATCGGACACCTTCGATGTCCCAGGCGTTGAGAATGTATCGCTTCTTGGCAGTCCAAATACCTTTGTTGGCGATAGTCTCACGCTTCATTTGCATCTTCTGTTCATACGCCCCAACATACGTTGCCAGGGCCTCATAAGAGCGGTCAATAAAAGGTTCGAGTTCCACAGAACACACCTTATCAAGGAACGACACAATACTCTCATTAGTCTTCTCTCGTCCTTTGAATACACCTTGTACCAAAGGACCAAGATTGAGGTAGATAGAATCAGTATCAGAAGCAATAACATAATCTTTGCCGTCAGTTTTGAGTACCTTATTCAGGTACTGATTCATTTGATTTTCAATCCAACGAATCGAGACTTGACCCGAGAGGGTAATCGCCTCAGCATTTGCCAGATTGTAGTATCGGAAGTATTGGTTTCCGATTGCACCATAGGCAGAGTTGAGTTGGATTTTTCTTGCCATTTGGATGTTGTTGAATCGAGCAACATCTTTTTGTAGTGCCACGGTCTCTGCAGGTGTCTTGGCATTCTCAAGGGACTGCTTGGATTTAAGCATCCTTTTCTTGTAGATTTTTCTTTCATCGTAAATCTTCTTCATCATTTCGGGTAGAAACCCGTGGATATCTTTGCGGTACTGGGCACCGTTTGCACAGACGCAATACTCACCAGTGATATCAATCTCCTGATTCAACAGACGCTCTACGGTTGCTTGAGGATGCCTCCTTTCAACAAGAGTTTCTGGGGAGATGTTGTACTGCATGATGAGGTGGGGGTATAGAGAGTTGAGGTCAAACGACACAACCCAATCATACAACCCAGGCTTAGGTTCTTTAACATATGCACCAGCATACTTCTCATCTTTGTTAGCACCTTTGCGAGGTGGAACAACGATGTTCTTAGGGAGCAGATAATTATAAATCATCGTATCCCACATGCGAACCTGAGAGTACACATCCTCCAGATTGACCTTAGCATCATACGCCATGGTCAAAGCAAGTTCAATCAACTTCATCTTATCTTCCAGAAGGTCGATAAGTTCAACGTCTTGGATGTTGTACTCTAGAAACTTTTGCCAGTCGCGAGTATAAAAGTCCTTGAAGTTCTCATACTCACTGTGGTCTAACTTTCTCTTACCCAGTTCAACGTGGGCAATATGGTCTAGTCGATAGGACTCCTGGTTAGTATAAGTAAACTTCTTATACAAGTCCAAGTAGTCTAGGATTGATACACCAAGAACATCGTATGCAATGTTCTTGCGACCCATGATGACAATCTCACGCTCGTTCACCCGATTCCAAGGGGACAGAGACTTCATCCACTTATCACCCAGGACACGGCTAACACGGCGACAGATATACGGGATATCGTACAGGTTGCAGTTCCATCCCGTGATGACATCAGGGGTGTTCTGTGTCCACCATGTAACGAAATCTTCTAGCATCTCATGCTCAGTCCAGAAGATTTTATGCTGGATATCAATATCAGTTGGAGGAGTGAACTCCCTGGTTGCCCAGCAAACCCACTTCTTCGTCATCAGATTCTTCATCGTAATACAAAGAATCTCCTCAGCAGATTCCTCAACGTTGGGGAATCCGTTCTCGCAAGCAACCTCAATATCGATTGCCCAGATATTCATGACAGACATATCCCAGTCAATCTCACCAGGGAACTCCTTGGCGATATACTGGTAAATGAATCGTTCATATCCACACACCTGTACGTTCTCTACCTGCTCGTACTTTGCAGCAAACTCCCTGGCATCCCTAGGAGAATCAAACTTGATGGGTTTAGCATACTTACCATCAAGAGTACGAAACTTACTCTCCTTAGGAGTGGTCAAAAATAAAGTGGGAGAGAAGTGAGTGCGATACTCAAGTCTCTCCCCACTAGCACCATACCCACGATGAAGAACAGTATCACCGAGGAGTTGAACGTTGGTGTAGAAATTCATTTACTAATAGTCTTCTTGTACAGGTCGGTAATGACTGGCGACGGGTCCAGGATAGTGAAGACACTATCGCTTGGCAGGAACAAGTCTCTCTGTGCAGTATAGCACGGAAAGGGGTCGAGCTCCGTATCGCTCACGATAAGATAACAATTTTCAACGAGGAGACTAGGTTCCTCATCCAATTCAGTCAGTTGCCCCAGCAGGTACTGGTTCATCCGTCCGTTCTTCAGTATCAGTACCTTCAGATTTTCCATTTTTGGTAATTACTTGTTCGAGGAGTTCATAGTATTTCTCTGTCACTGCAGAGTGAGCATCATAAATGCTGACGACTTCATCCAGACGGACAAAGATTTCTTTCTGTGCGGACAGAGGCATCCAAGGATACAGGATGATAGAGGGTTGAGCAAGTGCTTCAGACTCTTCTGTTGTACCCTCAGCAAGGAAAGCAAACTTGTCCTGAATGTCTACGTTGTAGGGAAAGATGAACTGAAATGCTAGCGCACGTTCTTGGTCATCGTCCTTCTTAGTCACCTCACGGATATCAGCGATGACATCCTCACCACTTCTTAGCCTTGCGATTCTTACGGTCATAACTTTGATTTTCGATAGTTTGAATAGATTTGCGAACAATATCCTTAAGGACACGTTGCTCTTTTACACCTTTCTCATAGGCGATGGCGCGGGCGTACTGTGCAACTTCTTCCATAATAGCAGAAGGAAGTTCCACAGTCAATATGTCCCTGTCACCGTCAAACCCAGGAGGGCAACAATCATAATACATCTGCATAGAGTACCTCCAATAAAAAGAGACCCCGCTGGGAGGTCTCTTTGGTTGTACACTATGTATACACTAATCTAAGTCGGAAATAATCCTCTCACACTTTTCAAGATTCTTTTTGCAGAAGTTACGAACGTAACTATCAGCATCAAGACTCATAGTGTAGTGAGCGTGAGTATGCATAGATTGAATAATAAAAAGGAAACCTACCACCAACACATTAAAATGAGTGACAGGATGACGCAGGATTTGTTTAATCTTGGATGTCATAAATTTTAAGTTTTTGGTGGTCAGGAATAATCTTCCGTAATTCTATCACAAGCATACCATTATTAAAAGTCACTGTTCCAAGTTCAACATCATCACTCAAGTTGAATCCTCTGGCGAATGTCCGAGTTGCAACGCCACGATGCATATACTCTTCTTCTCCTTTCGACTTCGCCGCCTTTGACCTGACCAAGAGAACGTTCGATTCTGTGCTTACTTCGATTTCGTCCTTACCCCAGCCAGCAAGTGCCATTTCAATCCGCCACTTAACCTCAGATTCTTTCACGAGATTGTATGGAGGATATGCTTCGTTAACAGAACCCATCCCATAAGAATGTAGTCTGTAGAAAATGTCATCCAGTCCGACGCTGTATCTTTCTGCAGCGTCAACGATGGCACCCAAATCTTTGGTGCCGAACTTTCTAAGTCCAGTCATTTGTTATGCTCCTTTAAAAGCGAGTTTGATTGTGTGGTCCCCGAAGGCAACCGTATTATTTAATAGTAATACCTAGAAATACAATGTCAAGTAAACCGAATATAGTTGTAAAGTTTCCCCCACCTACATATAGATAGGACTCCTAATCGATGGAAAAATGCGTAAACTTCTTCCTATCGTAATGATTTTGATGGCAACACCTGCATACGCTGGTGGTCTTGTTACTAAACACGCCTCTTCGGTCCAACTGACTGTTGATGCTGCTCGCTCTACTGCTGTAAGAATCGGTGGTAGTTATTCTGCTGCTGGTTCTAACATCACAGCAGGCACGATGGGTGGTGTTTCCAC
>Ga0181582_10000499_pt1 | contig 27846 bp, 24 predicted proteins | sample 071ome_32_FD_132438 | JGI IMG/M metagenome (GOLD analysis project Ga0181582, IMG submission 132438) | Coastal salt marsh microbial communities from the Groves Creek Marsh, Skidaway Island, Georgia - 071405AT metaG (megahit assembly) | ecosystem: Environmental > Aquatic > Marine > Intertidal...
CGAACCATTCAGATTCGTCAAGTGAGCGTAACAGGGCCGAAACGCGGTTATTGGATTCGGCTACGCCCTGGAAGCTGATCCGGTCGCCTATGCGGTCAATCTCGTTGTAATACACGCCATCCGGCAGCGTCCTGACCAGTTCATCGAACAAGCGCACGATCACGGGGCGGTTACCCTGCAGTTCCTGAATGACCGCCATTCGCTCTGTCAATTCGGCTTTCTGGCGTTGCAGCTCACGAATCTGGGCAATTTCGCTGTCCAGCGAGGCAATCTGTTGCCGCAGGTAATCGTTCTGGGCAGTCTGGTTGTTGATGAAGGAATTCACCACGCGGTCACCGGCGAACAGGATGGCGGCAGCGATGGCAAGGGTAATGCCCAACCCGACCAGGAATTCCTGTCTGCGTTCTTCCCTGAGCTCTTCGCGCCAGGGCAGCAGGTTGATATTAGCCATCTGTCAAAAACCCCTGATGGCCAGTCCACAGGCCATCATCAGAGACGCCGCATCATTCTGCAGCTGCTTCTTGTTTACCTTGCTGTTCAAACTCATCTTGGCGAAAGGGTTGGCCACAACAGTCTTGGTGCCCAGTTCTTCCTGAACCATCTCCGCCAGCCCGACAGTGGACGCGGTACCGCCTGCGAGGACGATGAGGTCAACGTCGTTGTACTGGCTGGAAGAAAAGAAGAACTGCAGGGTGCGGCCAATCTGGTCGCTCATTTCCTGGGTGAAAGGCTTGAGTATGTCGTTTTCGTATCCTTCGGGCAGGTCGCCGTTCATCAGTGCTGCCGCCGCATCGGCAGCTGACAGGCCATAGCGGTTCTGGATTTCCATGGACAGCTGGGCGCCGCCGAATACCTGCTCGCGGGTATAGATGGAGACGCCGTCACGCAGGATGTACATGGTGGTCATGGTGGCACCGATGTCGATGATTGCAGACAGGCCTTCCTTGTCCAGGTCCATCTGCTCGCACATGAGGTTGAAGGCGCGCTCCATGGCGTAGGCCTCGATATCTACCACCTTGGCTTCGTAACCGCCGATCTCCAGGGCGGCGACGCGGGAATCCACGTTTTCCTTCTTGCAGGCTGCCACCAGCACTTCGACCATGTCCTCGTTCTTCTTGGACGGTCCCTGGCGCTCGAAATCGATGGCGACCTCGTCAAGGGGATAGGGAATGTACTGATCGGCCTCGACCACGATCTGGTTTTCCATCTCGGAGTCGGACATGGCCGCATTCATCTCGATGGTCTTGGTGATCACGGCAGAGCCGGAGACGGCAACGGCAGCCTTGTCGGTGCCGGTCTTGGTCAGGGTGGCCAGTTTGAGCATTTCTTCGCCGACGGCATCGAGATTGGCGATATTCTTTTCCACCACGGCGCCATCCGGCAGGGGTCTGCTGGAATAGTTCTCAACCTTGTACTTGGAGCCCGATTTGCTTAATTCCAGCAGCTTGATGGAGCTGGAACTGATATCGATCCCAAGAAGGGCATTACCCTTTTTTGAAAATAAACTGGGCAACTTGTCACCCCGTTAGTTCGTTTGCTCTTTGTACTGGCTCCGGTTTTCTGTCCCTGATTACGGGGGCTAAACTACCGGTATATTAACATTATCTACCCACTACAAGTCGGAACGTTAATTAATTTAATTATTAATTTCAAGTAATTATCGTCTTTTTTTACAAATTACATTAATTTGTTATCTGGTTCACAGTTGCACCGGTTTCCGGTTCACACTTTTCCGAGGGCAGGGAAGAGGCAATTACACAGGTTTTACAGGAAAAAAAGAGAGAAATATCAAGCAATTTCGGCAGATACCTCCCTTTTGTTCGCGGCTTTACAGACCATCAACAGGGGCGCGAAAAGGGTTTACAATGGCGCGTCCGGCTGCGGCCTCGCGACTGCCTGTGTTAGATATCCCGTGATGAACAAAGCGAAAACGATAGGTACTTTCCTGCTCTGGGGCGGCTTTGCCGGTGCCCTCGGTATGATCATGGTCATGGCCAGCATGTTCCTGTACATATCACCCAAACTGCCCGACCGGGATACCTACACCAACCTGCGCCTGGAAAACCCCCTGCGCATCTATTCCGCCGACAACAAACTGATCGCCGAATTCGGCAGCCGCCGCAGCACACCCATGAAATATGCGGATATCCCGCCGCTGGTCACCAATGCCCTGGTATCGACCGAGGACAAGCGCTTCTACAACCATAAGGGTGTCGACCCCCTGGGCCTGGTGCGCTCCGTGGCGGGCATTTTCCTTGGCAAGGACTGGGGCGGCGGCAGCACGATCACGATGCAGGTGGCCAAGAACTTCTTCTTCGAGGGCGAGGTGGCGGAAACGCGCAAGTTCAAGGAGATTCTGCTGGCCCTGAAAATGGAGCGTGAGCTGACGAAGGAAGAAATCCTCGAGCTTTACCTGAACAAGACCTTCTTCGGCATATCGGCATACGGAATTGCCGCCGCGGCCGAGCAGTATTACGACAAGACGGTGGGCGATCTCACGCTTGCGGAAGCCGCCAGCATGATCGGCCTGCTGCCCAGGCCCAATGCCTACAATCCCCTGGCATCGGAAAAAGAAGCCCTGAACGTGCGCCGGCGCGTGCTCGGCCGCATGCTGGACCAGGGCATGATTTCCCGCAGCGATTACGACACGGCCAGTAAGGCACCCATCACTGCCTTCCGTCACGGGCGCCAGTCCGAACTTATTGCCCCTTATATAGCAGAGATGGTGCGCCAGGACATGGTTGACCGTTACGGCGACCTCGCCCTTACCGACGGCTTCGAGGTCTACACCACCATCGACAGCCGCATGCAGACGACGGCGATCCGGGCTTTTCGCGAGGGCCTGGAAACCTACGACCGCCGCCATGGCTACCGCGGCCGGGAGAATCATTTACGCCCGGCCGACGACGGCTCCACCGACCACTGGATGGACGTCCTGCAGCGCACACCCGTCATCGCCTTCCAGCAGCCGGCCTTCGTGCAGTCCGTCGATGAACGCTCATTCACCGCCCTGATGCGCAGCGGCGAAACAGTCACCGTGGACTGGGAAGGCATCCGCTGGGCGAAGCGCTTCATCACGACAACCACCTGGGGCTCCTCGCCCCGCTCGGCTTTCGAGGTTGTAGAACCAGGCGACCTTATCCGTCTGAAACGCGATGCAGAAGGCAACTGGATGCTGGGACAGATCCCTGCCGTGAACGGCGGCCTGGTGGCGATGGACCCGAATACCGGCGCCATACTTTCCCTTGTCGGTGGTTATGACTTCAACGACACGCGCAACAACGGCCAGTTCAACCGTGTCACCCTGGCCGAGCGCCAGCCCGGCTCCAATTTCAAACCCTTCCTGTATTCCGCCGCCCTGGAAAACGGCTATACAGCCGCATCCCTGATCAACGATGCACCACTGGCCCGCAGCGATTACCGGCCGGAAAACTTCGGCCGTGAATTCATGGGCCCGATCCGGCTGTCCTATGCACTGACCAACTCCAAGAACCTCGTGTCCCTGAGGCTCTACGACGCTCTGGGCGAGGACGTGGTCATGCCCTACGTATCGCGCTTTGGCTTCAACACCAACGAATTTCCGCAGAATGACCTGACAGTGGCCATCGGCTCCCATGCCGTGCATCCGCTGGAAATCGCCACCGGCTATTCCGTGTTTGCCAATGGGGGTTACAAGGTGGAGCCCTACCTCATCTCTCGTATCGACAATTTCAACGACGGTGAAATGTTCCGTGCCCAACCCTACACCGTATGCCCTGCCTGCGGGGACATTGCCGATATCGACTCGATGCTGGAAAGCAACCAGGTGCCGGAAACCCCCTCGGTGACACCGGCACCGCGTGTCATCGACGAACGCACGGCCTATATCATGAACAGCATCCTGCGCTCGGTGATCACCAACGGCAGCGGCCGCCCGGCCAACCGCGCCATGCCCGACCGCACGGATATCCACGGCAAGACTGGCACCACCAATGACTCCAAGGACTTGTGGTTCTCAGGTTTCAACGGCAACCTGGTCACGACCGTGTACGTGGGTTACGACCAGCCGGAATCACTGGGTGACAACACCGAGCAGGCGGCCACTGTCGCCCTGCCCATCTGGATCGACTTCATGAAGCCGGTACTTCAAGGCACTCCCCTGGCATCGATGAGCCAGCCGGACGGCCTGGAGTTCGTCAGGATCAATCCGAATACCGGGCTGCGAGCCCGTCCGGATGAGAACGATTCGTTCTTCGAGGTGTTCAGGAAGGAAGACGTGCCCGGCTTCGGCACGGAATCCGGCGGCGAGAGTACCGCCGAACTGGAAGGCAAAAATCCCTTCTGATTGCCGCACCTGTTGTTAACTACATTGGTTAACGACTTTTGTTAACGACTTTTGTTAACGGCATTGGTTAACGACTTTTGTTAACGGCATTGGTTAACCACATAACAAAACAGCCAGTTCCCGTTCGGGAACTGGCTGTTCGTTGAGTCTGTGAGGATTGCGGGTTCGGAAAGAACCCCGGAATCAGATCTTGCGGCTGCCGCCGAAACGACGCTTGAACCTGTCTACACGACCGCCTGAGTCAACAATCTTCTGCTTGCCGGTATAGAACGGGTGGCACTGGGAACATACGTCGATACGGATGTCCTCGCCCAGGGTGGAACGGGTCTGTATAACGTTGCCGCAACCGCAGGTCACGCTAATGTCCTGGTACTTGGGATGGATTTCAGCTTTCATCGTCTTGCTCTCCGAATATCGCGACCGGCGTATTCTGGGGGCCGGCACCATATTCTTTTGTCTGTAATACCGGGCATGGCCCGATGTGCTTGGAAAAAAGAGGGCGCATTCTATCAGAAACTGGTGCCAGCACAAGGGCATCGGCCGATTTCGGGAAATCCCCCTGGCAGCCCGGGAACCGCGGTAATTCAGGCCTTTTCGAGGTAGGCGCGGTGATTTTTCACTACTTCATCGAAGATGGTCTGGAACAGGTCCAGGATGAATTCACTGTTCAGCGACCTTGCTTCGGCCAGGCTGCGCAGCCGCTCGAGTTTTTCCTGCTCCCGGACCGGGTCGACCGATTCCAGGCCGTTTTTCGCCTTGAGTTCACCCACCTTGGCAGTCACCCCGAAACGTTCCGCCAGGAGATTCAGCATCTCCTCGTCGATACGGTCTATCTGTGTGCGCAGGCTCAGGAGTTCATCAGGCACTTGTTGGCTTTGCATAAGGTCACCCGGGTGCTGTGGCATGTGAAAAAGCCGAAAGTATAAACCAGGTCACCGGGAATCTCCTCACTTCGGGGTTTCTGCTATAGTCTGTCTTCTCACTGGCGATGCAAAGTCGCCTGCTCCTGAAAGACACAACCACTGACCCGGCCAGACAAGATTTTTGATGTGACACAACCCACTTTCATCCAGGTCGCCGTTCCGTCCCCCCTGCGCCAGACCTTCGATTACCTCGCCCCGCCAGGGTCTGATGTCAAACAGATTAAACCCGGTACCCGTGTCCAGGTGCCTTTCGGCAACCGGCGCATGGTCGGTGTCATTGTCGGCAGCTCCGGCACCACCGATGTACCGAAGGACAGGATCAAACCCGCGGATAAACTCCTGGATGAATTGCCGCTGCTGGATCGGGACCTGGTAGCGCTCTATCAATGGTCGGCCGACTACTACCAGTATCCCCTGGGGCAGGCTCTGCAGACATCACTACCCGTACAGATCCGCAAGGGCCAGCCGGCGGCGGAACACCGCCGGCGTATGCTCCGGCTGACCGCTGCCGGCAAGGCCCTGGACCCTGCTGCACTGAAACGGGCGCCGCGGCAATTGCAGGTCATGCAGTTTTTGCGCGACAGCGCCCCCATGACCACATCGCAACTCGGTGCGGCATTCGAAACACCCTTGTCGGGCTGCCTGAAGGGGCTTGCGGAAAAAGGGCTCATCGAGGAGTTTCTTGCCGACGAGGAAATGCCCGGCGCCCGCAAGTCGTTGTATGGCGAGGACGCACCGCTGGTCCTCAACAAGGAGCAGCAGTTTGCACTCTCGGCTATCCGCAAGGAATCCGGCGGCTTTGCCGCCTTCCTGCTCGAAGGCATCACCGGCAGCGGTAAAACGGAAGTCTACCTGCAGGCCATAGCCGATAGCCTGGAAAGCGGCAAACAGGTTCTGGTCCTGGTGCCGGAAATCAGCCTGACGCCGCAGACAGTGCGCCGCTTCGCCCGGCGCTTCAACCGCGAAATTGCCGTTTTCCACTCCGCGCTCAACGATGGTGAACGCTTCAATGCCTGGCTGCGCGCCCGCAACGGCAAGGCCGACATCATCATCGGCACGCGCTCAGCGATTTTCACTCCGCTGGCGCGGCCGGGTCTCATCATCGTCGACGAGGAACATGATGCATCCTATAAACAGCAGGACGGTTTTCGTTATTCAGGCCGCGACCTGGCGATCTTCAGGGCGCGGCAACTGGATATTCCCGTCATACTCGGCACCGCCACGCCCAGCCTGGAAAGCCTGCACAATGCCCTCAGCGGCAGGTACCACTACCTGCAGCTGACAGAGCGCGCCGGAAACGCCAGCCATCCGGATTACCGGATGCTCGACCTGCGCGGCGAAACCATTACCGAAGGCTTTGCCGAATCCCTGTTCAGCATGATGACCTCGCACCTGGAGCGGGGAAATCAGGTTTTGGTCTTTCTCAACCGGCGCGGGTTCGCCCCAATCCTGCTGTGCCGAGCATGCGGCTGGATCGCCACCTGTGATCGCTGCGACACCAGTTACACACTCCACCGCCATCCGCATTCACTGAGCTGTCATCATTGCGAATCCGGCAGACCGGTTCCCGTTGCCTGCCCGGAATGCGGCGGCAAGGAACTTGCCGCCATGGGGATGGGCACGGAAAAAACGGAGCAGACTCTGCGGGACATGTACCCGGACATTCCCGTTTACCGCATAGACCGGGATTCCACGCGCACCCGCGATGGCCTGCAGAATGTACTCGACAAAGTGGACAGCGGCGCACCCTGCATCCTGGTTGGCACGCAAATGTTGTCGAAGGGTCACCATTTTCCAAATGTCACGCTGGTGGCCGTGCTCGATGCCGATGCGGGGCTGTTCAGCGCGGACTTTCGCGGCCAGGAACACATGGGACAATTGCTGACCCAGGTGGCCGGCCGTGCCGGCCGCGGGGACACCGGCGGCGAGGTAGTGATCCAGACCTACAACAGCACCCACCCCACCCTGCAGTCGCTGGTCAATGACGGCTACGGCCCCTTTGCGCGCAAATTGCTCGATGAGCGCCGGCTCGGGAACCTGCCGCCGTTCAACTACATGGCGGTGATCCGGGCCGAAGCATCGACGCGCCAGGCGCCGGAACTTTTCCTGCGGGATATCCGGCAGGCTGCCGGTGAGCCCGCCATGGGGCTCAGCATCCTGGGCCCGATGCCCGCCTCCATGGAGAAACGCGGCGGCCTCTTTCGCATGCTGATGATCGTGGAGGCATCCAAACGTTCGGCCGTTCAACAATACCTGGCCAGGGCCATCACGTTGATGGAAAACCATCCCCAGGGCAGGAAATTGCGCTGGTCCGTAGACGTCGATCCACTGGACTTCATCTAGCCGTCACGGGAAGAAGTTACCCCGATATCCCTCCCTGCGCTTTTTTGCATGGGGCAATTAAGCGATAATTCGCAAAAATATTTTCAAGAGACATATGGCCCAGGATTTCGCCAAGTCACGCAGCAGCGCAGGCAAGGCCGGCAAGAATAAACCGGTGCGTGCAGCCACGCGCAGCACCTCTGCCGAAAGCAGCCACTGGAGCTGGTTTTTCTCTGGACTGTTCAGCGGCTTTTTGCTCTGTGTGGTCGGCTACTTTGCGTTCACGCAGTTTGGCGGCAGCACACCACTTGTCGAGGAGCTCAGCGGCAATACCCCGGACAGTGAGCGAAGCAGCGGCACCGATCTGCAGTTTTATGAATACCTCCCCCAGGCCGAGGTTGAAGTGAACGTCGTGCCAGTGGAAATCGCATCGGCTGGTGTCCCTGATGAAGCCGACACCACCACCTACCTGCTCCAGGCGGCATCCTTCCTGGATCCCAACGATGCCGAAGCCCTGCGCGCCAGGCTCATCCTCATGAACCTGGAAGCGCGCATTCAGGATACCAATATCTCCGGGCGCACCTGGTACCGGGTCCAGGCCGGCCCCTTCACCGGTCGCGCCAGAATGGAAGCGGCCGAAAATACGCTCAGGCAGAACAACATCGATCCCATTCGCATGCGCATACCTGGACAGTAGTTGATATTCGGGGCTTTGCCCCCATCTCCGCCTGATACAATCCTTACACGTCTGATACTCCCCACTATTCAGGAGCCTCCATGGACCAGTACAGAGGAACCACGATCCTGTCAGTACGCCGTGGCAACCAGGTGGTTGTCGGTGGCGATGGCCAGGTCAGCCAGGGCAATACCGTCATGAAAGGCAATGCCCGCAAGGTAAGGCGCCTGTACGGTGACAAGGTGCTGGCCGGCTTTGCCGGCGGCACTGCCGATGCCTTCACCCTGTTCGAGCGCTTCGAGGAGCAGCTGGAAAAACATTCCGGCAAGCTGACAAGAGCCGCGGTGGAACTCGCCAAACTGTGGCGCACCGAGCGCGCCCTGCGCCGCCTGGAAGCCCTGCTGGTCGTCGCTGACAGGGAAACGTCCCTGATCATCACCGGCAATGGCGATGTCATCGAGCCCGAGGACAGCCTCATGGCCATCGGCTCCGGCGGCACCTACGCCCAGTCCGCCGCCCGCGCCCTGCTCGACAACACCGACCTCGATGCCAGGAGCATTGTCGAGAAAAGCCTGAATATCGCCGCCAACATCTGCGTCTATACCAACCACAACCTCACCATAGAAACCCTGGATAATTAAGCTTCATGTCCGAACTCACCCCGAAACAGATCGCCGCCGAACTGGACAAGCACATCATCGGCCAGAACGATGCCAAGCGCGCCGTCGCCATCGCCCTCAGGAACCGCTGGCGCCGCATGCAACTGCCAGAGGCAATGCGCCAGGAAGTCACACCGAAAAATATCCTGATGATAGGGCCGACCGGTGTCGGCAAAACGGAGATCGCCCGCCGCCTGGCGCGACTGGCTGGCTCTCCCTTCATCAAGGTCGAGGCCACCAAGTTCACAGAGGTGGGTTACGTCGGCCGTGACGTTGAATCGATCATTCGCGACCTGGTGGATGCAGCAGTGAAGATGCTGCGCGAGGAACAATTGCAGAAAGTCTCATTGCAGGCAGCCAACGCCGCCGAGGACCAGGTGCTGGATATACTGCTGCCTGGTTCGTCAGACCAGAACGAGGACAATGCCGGTTCACGCCAGATATTCCGCAAGAAGCTGAGAGAAGGCAATCTCGACGACAAGGAAATCGAGATCCGGGTTTCGGACCGCGTCGGCGTGGAGATCATGGCGCCTCCCGGCATGGAGGACATGAGCAGCCAGCTCACCAGCATGTTTTCCAGCCTCGGCGGCGGGCGCAAGAAAACCAGGCGCGTCACCGTGAAAGCCGCCCTGAAAATACTCCAGGACGAGGAAGCCGCGAAACTGGTCAACGAGGACGAGTTGAAATCCCGCGCCATCGATATCACCGAACAAACCGCCATCGTGTTCATCGATGAAATCGACAAGGTGACCAACAAGAACGAACACCAGGGTGGCAGCGTGTCACGGGAAGGCGTTCAGCGCGACCTGTTGCCGCTGATCGAGGGCTCTACCGTGACCACCAAGTATGGTTCGGTAAAAACGGACCACATCCTGTTCATTGCCTCGGGTGCCTTTCACCTGTCAAAGCCGTCCGATCTCATTCCCGAACTGCAGGGCCGCCTGCCCATTCGCGTGGAACTGGATGCCCTGTCCGCCGGCGATTTTGAACGCATCCTGACCGAACCGGATGCTTCCCTGTGCAAGCAGTACATTGCCCTCATGCAGACCGAGGGCATCAACCTGGAATTCACCGGGGACGGGATCAAGCGAATCTCCGAAATCGCCTGGCAGGTCAATGAAAGCACCGAGAATATCGGTGCAAGGCGCCTGCACACTGTTATGGAACGCCTGCTGGAGGAAACCTCGTTCGGCGCCCGTGAACTGGTAACCGCCGGCAAGGACAAGGTGCTCGTGGATGCCGCATTCGTCGACAGCAATCTCGGCGACCTGGCGGCTGATGAAGACCTGAGCAGGTTCATCCTGTGACGCCGACTGACATCAAGCTGCACCGTAAATCCGGCATCCTGGAACTGACTTGGGAGGACGGCGGCATCTATTCCCTCAGCGCTGAATTCCTGCGCGTCCATTCACCATCCGCGGAAGTACGCGGCCATGGTCCGGGCCAGGAAGTTCTGCAGACCGGCAAGAAGGACGTGCGCATCGACACTATCGAGCCGGTCGGCAATTACGCCGTACGCCTGCAATTCGACGACGACCACAACACCGGCATCTACAGTTGGGAGTACCTGTACGAATTGTGCCTGAACCAGGCCAATCTATGGGACGCCTACCTGCTCAGGCTGAAAAAAGCCGGCGCCCGCCGCGAGAATCTGCCTGCAGGGGTGCAGGTCGTTAACATCATGCCGCTCAACGATTCAAAATAGGACATCACTTCATCAGTGTCACCTGAATCGTTTGTTGGCGGGATAAGCCCCTACGGGGCGTCATCCGGCATGATGCTGGCCGCTTATTTGAAAATTTACTTGAAGGCTGTGCCATGAAGTACAATTTCCAGCTATGACCAAGGATACTGAACAGGAAACCACCCACTTCGGCTACCGCGAGGTCCCCGTCGGCGACAAGGCCGGGCTGGTGGGACAGGTATTTCATTCGGTCGCGCAGAAATACGACCTGATGAACGACGTGATGTCGCTGGGCACCCATCGCCTGATCAAGCGCTTCACCCTGGAACTCAGCGCGCTGCGCCCCGGCATGAGCGTGCTGGACCTGGCCGGCGGCACCGGCGACTTCAGCCTGCTGTTCTCCCCCATCGTGGGCAAGGACGGGCAGGTCGTGCTCGCCGACATCAACGAATCCATGGTCCGTGTTGGCCGCGACCGCATCATCGACAAGGGGCTGACGGAAAACATCAGCTACACACTGGCCAATGCCGAGTGCCTGCCCTTTCGTGAAAACTCGTTCGATTGCATCTGCATCGCCTACGGCCTGCGCAACGTCACCAACAAGGAGGCGGCTCTTGCCTCCATGTTCGCCATGACCAAGCCCGGTGGGCGGGTGCTGGTGCTGGAGTTTTCCAAACCCGTCAATCCGCTGCTCGGCAAGGCTTACGATGCCTATTCAGTGCTCTGGCCGAAAGCCGGACAACTCATCACCGGGGACGGCGACAGCTACCAGTACCTGGTGGAATCAATACGCATGCATCCCGATCAGGAAACCCTCAAACAGATGATGGTCGATGCAGGCTACCGTGACTGTGAATACCACAATGCAATGGGCGGCATCTGCGCCATACACATCGGCCACAAGGCCAGGGCCTGATTCATGTATGCCGGGTTGTTCCATACCGCGTTCCTTGCCGCCGCCGAAACCTTCCTGAACGGCCTGATCGCCCTGGACCCTGCCATGCCGTCGAAACTGGCACCGCTTGCCGGCAAGACGTTGCGCGTTGAGTGCACTGTCCCCCCGGCCGGTTTCAACATGCTGGTTTGCCAGAAATCGATACTTCTGATGCAGGGCGAACCCGAAGCCGCCACCGCCACGGTGCAAGGCAGTGCCGCCACCCTGCTTGGAATGCTGGCCGGCAATGATCGTGCAGCACAGCGCAACAACCGCACCGCCATCAGCGGCGATACTGCCTTCCTGCAGTCGTTACAGGATGTCCTGGCAAATCTTGATGTGGACTGGGAATACCAGTTGAGCAGGGTGATCGGTGATATCCCGACACAGGCCGTCAGCGACGGCCTTGCGGGTACACGGGAATTTGCCCGGCAAACCGCCGCCAACCTGCGCGACGATCTCGATGCCTGGCTGCATGAAGAGAAAAAACTGTTCCCGGATGCAAGCCAGCTGGAAACGTTTTACCGGGCTGTCGACCGGCTGCGCCTGCGCGTGGATCGTCTCGAGGCCCGCACCAACCGCCTGCTCACGGGTCGGCACTGACCGGTCAATCCCCGGCTGCCTATTCCAGGTTCTGGTAGATCCTGTGCTCGAAACCCTGGAGCACTTCGACCGCCCTGGCATCGTAAAACGGCAGGTACTGCATCATCAGCACCGCCCCGATATTCTTTTCCCTGTCTATCCAGAATTCTGTATTGAAGATTCCCGCCCAGGCCATGCTGCCCGGTGAGCGACTGTACGGCAACTGCTGTTCGGTGATCTGGAATCCGAGGCCGAAGGTATCCACACCGGCACCCAGCGGAAAGGGCTCGCTGATCAGACGACTGGTCGTCGGCATCTGGCGTACGGTCAGGTTGCCCATGTGGTTGCGGTCGATGTTGTCGACGGTGTCGGCACTGATCAGTCGCTGCCCGGAATCCGTCACGCCACCGTTGAGAAAAAGCCGGATAAAGTGTGAGTAATCGTCGGCCGTCGATGCCAGGCCGCCGTCGCCATTGTGCGGTGAGCTGATCACCCCGGCCGGATTGGGCTGCTCCACCAGAGTCGTTCCATCTGTGCGATGAACGGTCACGGTGCGGGCATTCTTTTCTGCAGGAATATCGAAGTCGGTATCAAACATTTGCAGGGGACCGAGAATGCGCTCTTGCATGAAAGCAAACAGCTCCTGTCCGGTTACCGCTTCCACCAGGCGGCCCAGGACACGCGTGCTTTCGCCGTATGTCCATTTCTCGCCGGGCTCGTGCAGCAACGGCAGTGTCGTCGCCGTGGCCTGCGGGTTCACACCCAGCGCCTTGGCCAGCTCGGGGCTGTCAAAGGTGTAGCCCAGGCCCGAGGTATGAGTCAGCAGCTGCCTGACAGTGATGCTTCGTTCGGCGGGCCGGGACCTGTAGTCACCCGTTTCCAGATCGAACTCGCTAAACACCTCGCGATTGGCCAGTTCAGGCAGGTAGTTTTCGATGGGATCGTCGAGGCCCACCCGCCCTTCCTCCACCAGCATCATCACGGCAAGCGAGGTCACCGGCTTGGTCATGGAGGCGATCTGGAAGATGGCGTCCCGGGTCATGGCCTTGCTGCCGGCAGTGCCCATCAGGCCGAAGGCGCTGTGATAGATCACCCGGTCACCATTGGTCACCAGTGCCACCAGGCCGGGTATGGGGGATTCGCTGACAGCCTCAGACAGGTAACGGTCCAGTTCGTACCTGCCGGTCATTGACAGGTTCTGTGCCTGCACGGTGGTTGCGAAGGCGAGGAGCAGGGCGAGAATTCCTGTCGTGCGCATGATGTTTCCCTTTACTTTTTGACGGTGCGGAAAGGCATTGTACACAGCCCCCTGGATTGCACAAACATGTTGATTTTACTGAATTTATGAATAGTGCTATTGTTGCCGCCCCTGCAATACCGTGAGCACATTTCCCTTTGAACAGGCTGTTGCGAATAACAAGAATCTACCGCGTGGCGAACCGCTATCGACTGGGTGACCTGATCGGCAGTTTCGGCAAGGCGCGACTGCTGTCCATCCTGCTTGATTTCCCCCTGCCCGCGGCTCCGGGCCTGGATTCGATGTCCCGGGGACAGCGTTTGCGCCTGGCCCTGGAGGCTCTCGGTCCTATTTTCATCAAGTTCGGCCAGCTCCTGTCCACCCGTCGCGACATGGTGCCCGAGGATATCGCGGACGAACTGGCCGGCTTGCAGGACAACGTGCCTCCGTTTGGCGAGCAGGAAGCCGTCGACATCATCGAGCAGGCGCTCGGCGACAAAATCAGCGACCTGTTCGCAACGTTCTCCACCAGGCCCCTGGCATCTGCCTCCGTCGCCCAGGTGCATACCGCTACCTTGCCCGGCGGCGAAGAGGTCGTGGTCAAGGTCATACGCCCGGGAATCGGGAAAATCATTGCGCAGGATATCGCCCTGCTGAAGAGCATCGCCGATTTCGTCGAGCACAATATCGATCAGGGCAAACGCCTGCGCGCGACCGAAGTCGTGCAGGATTACGAATACATCATCAATGACGAACTCAACCTGATGTCGGAAGGCGCCAACACCACGCAGCTGGCACGCAACTTCGAAAATTCCGACCTGCTGTATGTGCCGAAGGTCTACTGGGACTACTGCCGCACCAACGTGCTGGTCATGGAGCGCATCTACGGCATACCGGTGAGCCGTGTGAAAGAATTGAAGGAAGCCGGCATCGACCTGAAACTGCTGGCCGAACGCGGTGTGGAAATTTTCTTCACCCAGGTGTTCAACCACAGCTTCTTTCATGCCGACATGCACCCGGGCAATGTCTACGTATCGACAGAGCATCCGGAGCGCCCGCAATACATCGCGCTCGATTGCGCCATCATCGGCACGCTTAGCCGTGACGACCAGTACTACCTGGCAAAAAACCTGCTCGCGATTTTCAAGCGCGATTACCGCCGCGTGGCTGAACTGCATGTCGAGTGCGGCTGGGTGCCGCCGGACACGCCGGTCAATGCCTTCGAAGCCACCATGCGCAGCGTATGTGAACCGATCTTCCAGAAGCCGCTTAAGGACATCTCTTTCGGGATGCTCCTGCTGCAGCTGTTCCAGACCGCCAGCAGGTTCAATATGGAGGTCCAGCCATCCCTGGTGCTCCTGCAGAAAACACTGCTCAATATCGAAGGCCTGGGCAAGCAGCTGTACCCCGACCTCGATCTCTGGGACAACGCTCTCCCCTTTCTGGAGAACTGGCAGCGTGAGCGCCTGTCACCGATCGCCAACCTGAAAAAGATCAGCGAAAAGATTCCGGAATGGCTGGAGCAGCTGCCGGAAATTCCGGAACTGATTTATGCATCCATGCAGGAGATGAAATACGCCCGCCTGCACCGGGATCGTCTGCAGCAGGATCGGGAAGAGCATATGGCGAAGGCGGAAGCGGACAGGTCAAGACGGTATACCATTTTCGGTATGGTGGCGCTGGCGGCTGCCGCAGTGTCGCTGCTGCCCGCTGTGGCCGGCTCACTGGACAGACTTCCCGCCGCGACTCTCATCCTTGCAACTGCGGGGCTGGCGCTGCTGGTCCTGCGCCGCTGAAAGCCTGCTGGCAGGCGGCCATAACCGTCTTGAATTCTGACCCCGTGCCCCAAAATAGAGTATCCTTGCCCCCTGAATTTCTGACGGCTAATTAAAAAAGCGGCAATCATGGGTACTGACTGGCTAGACAGGGTCAACTGGAACAGCGACGGGCTGGTCCCGGCTATTGCCCAGGACTGGGAAAGCGGCCGCGTACTCATGCAGGCCTGGGTCAACCGTGAAGCCCTGGACCTTGCCGTACAGGAAAACCGTGCCATTTACTGGTCCCGCTCACGACAGAAACTGTGGCGCAAGGGCGAGGATTCGGGCTACGTACAGGTCCTGCACGGCCTCTACCTGGACTGCGACCGGGACTGCATCATTTACAAGGTGGAGCAGCTCGGTGGGATAGCCTGCCACACGGGAAGGGAAAGCTGTTATTTCCTGCAACTCGTTGACGGCCAGTGGATGGAAAGTGAGCCGGTCATCAAGAGCCCGAACGAAATTTACGGCTGAGAGTTAACCGGAATTTTTTATGTCAGATACCCTGAAAAGACTGGCCGCCATTATCGAGGAAAGGAAAAGCGCCGACCCCGGCTCTTCCTATGTAGCCCAATTGCATCACAAGGGGCTGGAGAAAATCCTCGCCAAGGTAGCTGAAGAGTCTGGCGAAACCATCGAGGCGGCCCGGGAAGCCGGGCAGGACGGCGATACGAGCCACCTGGTTTACGAAACCGCCGACCTGTGGTTCCACACGCTGGTCATGCTATCCAGCCTGGGCACAGGCCCGGAAGCCGTGCTGGCCGAGCTGGAGCGGCGCTTAGGGGTCAGCGGACTGGAAGAAAAAGCCTCGCGCAAGAAATAAGGATACAGAACTATTTGCTCACGGCCGGTGGGCAAGACTGATACAATGATTTCCCCCTTGCAGGACCATTTACTGTACGCGGGGGGCAACAAAAGAACTCATAGGAGGTAATTATGGGACTTGGCGGCGTTAACCTGACACAACTGCTCATTATCCTGCTGATCGTTATCCTGGTCTTCGGCACCAAGAAACTGAAGAACATCGGCTCGGACCTGGGCGGCGCCCTGAAAGGCTTCAAGAATGCCATGAAGGATGACGAAGGCAAGGCTCAGAATTCCCAGGCGCGTATTGAAGACGAGAACGACACCTTCGACGTGAAAGCCGAAAAGGTGGATGAATCTGCAGAAGAAAAGCAGGCCTGATTCCGCTCTATTGTTAAAAAAAGAAAAACAATAGATCAACAATAGATAAATTCACTGCTTCCGCCTGGCTGAACCTGTTTACCGATGTTCGATCCCAGCTTTTTTGAACTCATCGTAATCTGCGTCGTGGCACTTCTTGTGCTCGGCCCCGACAAGCTGCCCGGCGCCATCAAGACGCTCGGGCTGTGGATCGGCCGCCTGCGCAGAAGCTTCAACAACATCAAACGTGAAATCGAACAGGAAGTCGGTGCCGATGAGATTCGCCGGCAGCTTCGCAATGAAGCCATCATGGAGAAATTCAATTCCACCAAGAACCAGGTCAACCAGTCCATCCAGTCCGTCAAGGATGAGGCGAAGTCACTGAAGAATGACCTCGACCTCACCAGCGAGTTATCCGACTCACCCGAAGACAACAAGGACAAGGCAACCGGCTCCGACCAGAATGAAATCGACCCGGTGGAGAAGCTCGCCACAAGTGATCCGGCCGCCCGCATGATCAAGCCCGAACCGGAACCGCCAGGCGAAGAAAGCGAAACGCCCGGCAAGAAACCCTCTGACACCTGAAACCGGAACCATGGCAGACACCACACAACAGGATCAGGAACACGATCCCAAGGAACAGCCGCTCATCTCTCACCTGGTCGAGCTGAGGGACAGGCTTTTACGCAGTTTGCTGGTTGTGCTGGTACTGTTCCTGTGTATTTTTCCCTGGGGCAATGAGCTGTACATCTTCGTGTCCCGGCCGCTGCTAGACGTCCTGCCGGAAGGCTCCAGCATGATCGCGACGTCGCCAACCTCGCCCTTCATGATTCCCTTCAAGACCTCGATCTATGCAGCATTGTTCCTTGGTGTGCCGTTTATCCTGCACCAGGCATGGGCCTTTATCTCGCCGGGTCTGTACAGGAACGAAATCCGCATCACGCTGCCCATCCTGGTTTCCAGTGTCGTGCTGTTCTATGCCGGCATCGCCTTTGCCTATTACCTTGTGTTCAACTTCGTCTTTGCCTTCTTCGTCAACAGTGCGCCGGAAACCGTTGCGGTGATGACCGATATCACGCAATACCTGGATTTCGTGCTTTCGCTGTTCCTGGTTTTTGGCCTGGTGTTTGAAACGCCTATTGCAACACTGCTGCTGATTTTTTCAGGCGTCACCACGCCAAAGAAACTGTCGGAGAAAAGGCCCTACATCATCATCGCCTGCTTCGTGATCGGCATGTTCCTGACACCCCAGGATGTGCTGTCACAGTCTTTCGTTGCCATCCCCATGTGGATGCTGTTCGAGCTCGGACTCTCCGCAGGCAGGATGCTGCATAAGGACGAGGATGAGGAACCGGATTCGGATAAGGCGGGAGATTCAGGGACGCAATAGGGGTATCGATAAAGGGATAAAGGGATAAAGCGTCCGAACCCCATTCCAATGAAAATATTTGAAAAACGGAGAGTTTTTAATTCAGCATTACAAAGAATTTTACTCGATTGAACTGAGTGGCGTTGAAATGGAAAGCTTCTTATTAACCCGATAGCCTGAAAATTTACGCTTTATCCCTTTATCGTCCCTTCTTCTCCCCTTTATCCCTTCAACATAAAAGTCACAGGCCCATCATTCACCAACGTCACCTGCATGTCCGCCGCGAACTCACCGGTCGCCACCTCGCCATGGGCCGACCTGGCCTGGTTGACGAAATATTCATACAGTGATTTTGCTTCAGCAGGCGGCTTGGCACTGGAGAAACTCGGCCGCAAGCCGCGGCCGGTATCGGCAGCCAGGGTGAACTGGGACACCACGAGAAGGCCGCCGTCGATATCGGCGAGGCTGAGATTCATCCTGTCCTCGGCGTCGGCGAATACCCGGTAGGCGAGCACTTTCTTCAGCAGCCTGTCGGCATTGTCGCGGCTGTCATCCTTTTCCACCCCGAGCAACACCAGCAGTCCCCGGCCGATCTCACCGGCCGTACTCCCACCGATGTCCACTTTCGCCGAACTTACCCGCTGTATGAGCGCAAGCATGATGCCTGTCAGGCGCCCCGTAATTCAGAACCACGGCTGCGGCGCTTGCGCTCATTCTCCGTGAGATATTGCTTGCGCAGGCGAATGTGCCGCGGCGTGATTTCCACCAGTTCGTCGCTTTCGATGAACTCCATCGCCTGCTCGAGACTGTGCTTGACGGGCGGCGTCAGGATGATGTTTTCGTCACTGCCCGAAGCACGGATGTTGGTGAGCTGCTTCGCCTTGGTGGGATTCACCACCAGGTCGTTTTCCCTGCTGTGCAGCCCGACGATCATGCCTTCGTAGACTTCGCTGTTGGGGTCGATGAACAGCCGGCCTCTTTCCTGTAGATTGAACAAGGCATAGCCCAGGGACTTGCCCTTGACCATGGACACCAGAACGCCGTTGGAACGGGCAGCAATTTCACCCTTCTTGACGGGACCGAAATGGTCAAAGATATGGGTCATGATTCCCGACCCGGAGGTCAGGCCCAGGAACTGGGTGCGGAAGCCGATCAGTCCGCGAGTGGGTATGACAAAACTGATGCGGATGCGGCCGCGGCCGTCAGCACTCATGTCCTGCATTTCCGCCTTGCGATAGCCGAGCTCCTCGATGACCGCCCCCTGGTGCTCCTCTTCCACGTCGATGACCAGGTGCTCGAAAGGCTCATGCAATTCGCCATCGATCATCTTGGTAACCACTTCGGGCCTGGACACGGCCAGCTCGAAGCCTTCGCGGCGCATTGTCTCGATGAGTACGGACAAGTGCAGTTCTCCGCGGCCTGACACACGGAATCTTTCCGGTGAATCACCTGGCTCGACTCGCAATGCCACATTGTGGATGAGCTCGCGTTCCAGGCGCTCCTTCAGGTTGCGGCTGGTGATGTACTTGCCGTCCTGGCCGGCGAAGGGCGAGTCGTTGACCTGGAATGTCATGGTCACCGTAGGCTCGTCCACGGTCAGCGCCGGCATGGCTTCGGGATGTTCCGGGTCGCAGATGGTGTCGCTGATATTGAGCTCATCGATACCGGTGATACAGATGATGTCGCCGGCGGAAGCCGATTCTGCATCGACCTGCTGCAGGCCCAGGTAGGTTTTGACCTGGCCGATTTTCGCCCTGCGACTGTCGCCATTACGGTCCAGGACAACCACGGGCATGTTTGTTTTGACCTTGCCGCGGGTGACACGCCCGACACCGATGACGCCAACATAGGAAGAATAGTCCAGGGCGCTTATCTGCATCTGCAGGGGACCCTCACGATCCACCTCGGGCGCAGGCACCTTGTCGACGATAAGCTGGAACAAGCTTTCCATGTTGTCCTCCAGCTTGTCGGGCTCAACGCCTGCACGCCCTTCCAGGGCCGAGGCATAGATAACCGGGAAGTCTAGTTGCTGTTCCGTGGCGCCAAGACGATCAAACAATTCAAATACTTCGTTCAGAACCCAGTCGGGACGCGCACCGTCACGATCGATCTTGTTGATGACCACGATGGGGTGCAGGCCGCGGGCAAAGGCTTTCTGGGTGACGAAGCGGGTTTGCGGCATGGGCCCTTCCACCGCATCCACCAGCAACAGCACGCTGTCGACCATGGATAGCACACGCTCAACCTCGCCGCCGAAGTCGGCATGGCCGGGCGTGTCGACGATATTGATACGGAAGTCGTGCCAGTTAACGGCAGTGTTCTTGGCCAGGATGGTAATGCCGCGCTCCTTTTCCTGGTCGTTGGAATCCATCACGCGCTTGATTTCCTTGCCGCGGGTTTCCAGGGTGCCGGACTGCTGCAGCAGCTTGTCGACCAGCGTGGTCTTGCCGTGGTCAACGTGGGCGATGATGGCGATATTACGAATCTTGTCGATCAAGGGAGTGAGGGCTCCTGCCCCGGGAAGCGTAAAAAATGCGCGATTATACAGAGTTTTCTGCTCTTTGATGTGACTTTCTTTCAAAAGAAAGTCACCAAAGAAACCCGCCCCTGAACGCCAGGCCTGCGGCAGGTTTTCCTTGGGCACTTCTTGTTAACAAGAAATGCCATCCATCCCCGAAGGGAAAAATATTACCGCCTGTCGGGCCGGTACACCGCCACATTGGAAAACCCGCTTTCTATCAGGTACCCGGCATGCAACCGGCTCATGATGCCCTTGGCACAATAGAGCAGGTAGGCAGCCTCTTTGGGCAATTCAGGAAATTTCGAGTTCAATTTGTAAAACGGTATTTTTTCGACAACGTTGTTCTCCAGCAACAAGGGTTGCTGCTCCTGCTCGTCAGGATGCCGGATATCGATAATGACATCCCCCGGCCGCGGTTCGGTCACCTCTGCAACAAGTTCACCGGTTCTTTCCGCCTCCAGGTTGATACGGTCGATTACAACGGTTTCTGCATTGGCCACGGCGTCATCCAGGATAGCGAAATCGAAACGGTTTTCCTGGCGCTCTATCTTGTGCATCCGGGCACGGGTGGTGGGCTTCACGGAAATCACCCCGCAATACTCGGGAATGACCGCGGAAAACTCTTCTGTGCCGATCGCCCGGGCCTTGTCCACGATTTCCTGCTTTTCCATCATGGCCAGCGGGCGCAGCACCAGGCAGTCGGTAACCTTGTCGATCACAGCCAGGTTGGGCAGGGTCTGGCTGCTGACCTGGGCTACACTTTCCCCGGTCACCAGCGCCTCGATTTTCATCTTTTCCGCCACCCGGCTGGCAGCGCGCAGCATCATGCGCTTCAGAACCACCCCCATTTGTGAGTTGTCGACCTTGTCCAGGATTTCGCCCACCACCCCTTCGAATGGCACCGTGACGAACTTAACCGGGTGGGTGGAGCCATAACGCATCCACAGGTACAGGGCCACCTCCTTCACGGCGATTTCATGTTCCCGCCCGCCCAGGTTGAAAAAGCAGTAGTGGGTCAGCAGACCCCGGCGCATGGCCAGATAGCTCGAAACCGCGGAATCGAAGCCGCCTGAAATCAGGGACAGCACCGGGTCCTGGGTGCCGAGCGGAAAGCCGTTGAGTCCCATGCAGGTGGCATCCACCACGTACAGGTCCTGGCCCCTGATTTCCAGTCTCACCGGCACCTGGGGGTTGTTGAGACTGACGCCGGCGGCTCCGATGTTCCGGTTTAGGCCGCCGCCGACGAACTTTTCCACATCCATGGAATTGAAGTTGTGGCGGCCGATACGCTTGCAGCGTACGCAGAAAGTCTTGCTATCCAGCCGGTCCCGGAAAACGTCGAGGGTGTGTGCCAGGATCTCGTCCAGCGTGGCAAACGTGTGATGCCTGACCCGTTCGAAAAAGCAGATGCCCTGGGTGGAGGCCAGCACATGTTCAATACTGCTTCCCAGGGAATCCAGGTCTTCCGGCACTTCCACCGTAACGAAATCCCAGCCGCCGGCCACGATGATGCGATCGGAGAACCGGTGCAGGAGGACCTGCAGGTTTCTTTTCAGTTGCTTGGCGAAGCGGGTCCTGACCGGCCGGCTCTTGATCGTCATCTCCGGCGAATATTTGACGAGGTATTTCATGTACAGGCTACTGGCGTATGGGGCCGGGCATTATATAGAAATCAACAAACCCAGTCCCGGTGCCGGTTTCCGGGGCACGCCTCAATTTTGGGCAACTGCCTGTTCTGCTCTGGACTATTTGCACCATTATAGTGCATTATGAGCAGCTGGCTGATGCAAATTCCTTATAAATCAGCCAGCTAGAAATTGGTTCGGTATTTGCTAATCAATATTTGCTGAAAAGTAATTGCTGACATGAATTTGTCTCGTCAGCCAGTGACAGCCAAATTCAAGGACCAATGAGACAGATCCCCGATGAATGCCCCACTGCCCTCATTCTGGTTTGGACAGGAATTGATTACTGAAAACTTGAATACCAGTTTACTGGACAACCTGACTACTGCCGTCATGGTCATGGACAAGGACCTTCACGTCCTCTACCTGAACCCGGCGGCGGAAGCGTTGCTGGAAACCAGCAGCAAGCATTGTTTTGACCAGTTCGTCGGCAAGGTCCTGTTGAATTCAAAACACCTTATCCAGTCCCTGAAGAGCGTCAAGGACAACGGTGTGACGTTCATCTCACGCAAGGTGCAACTGGTGAAGTCCAATACCAACCCGATGACAGTGGACTACTCGGCCAGTCGACTCATCTTCCAGAACGAAACCTACATCATGCTCGAACTGCAGGAACTGGATCGTTCCTACAACATTTCCCGCAAGGAGATGCTGATTTCCAACCATGAAACCACGCTTGGCCTGGTGCGTGGCCTGGGCCATGAAATCAAGAATCCCCTCGGCGGCATTCGCGGTGCGGCACAATTGCTGGCAGATGAACTGACGGACAAGGAACTGAAAGATTACACCAACGTCATCATCGAGGAGACTGATCGCCTGGTCGGCCTGATCGATCGCCTGACCGGGCAGTACAAGAAACCGGCACTGCAGAAGATCAACATCCACGAGATTCTGGAACGCGTTTACAACCTGGTCATTGCGGAAACCCGCGGCACCATCGAGCTCATCAAGGACTACGATCCCAGCATTCCGGAAATCACCGGCGACCTGAGCCAGCTCATCCAGGCGGTGCTGAATATAGTTCGCAACGCCATGCAGTCCCTGACTGAATCCGACATGAAGGGTGTGAAGCCAAAAATCATCCTGCGAACCAGGGCGGTCAGCCACGTCACCATCGGACCTGTCATGCACAAGCTGGTTGCCCGCATCGAGGTCATAGACAATGGCCCAGGCATTCCAGCGGACATGATCGAGAATATTTTCTACCCCCTTATCAGCGGCAGAGCCAACGGCACCGGCCTGGGGTTGTCCCTGTCCCAGAATATCCTGAAAAACCATAACGGACTGATCGAGTGCGACAGTGAGGAAGGCAATACCTGCTTCACCATTTCACTGCCGCTGTCCGGTGAACTTGAGGCAACCGATTAATGGCTGGCAAAAACCTGATCTGGATCGTCGATGATGACCGCTCTATCCGCTGGGTGCTCGAGAAATCCCTGGACAAGGCCGGTTTTGAAAGCGAGAGTTTCGAAAGCGGCGACAACCTGCTGGAGCGGCTGAAGTCTGACCAGCCTGACGTCATCATCAGCGACATTCGTATGCCCGGCATCGACGGCCTGGAGGTCCTGTCAGAAGTTCAGGATGCATTCCCGCAGATTCCGGTTATCATCATGACCGCCCATTCCGACCTGTCCAGCGCCGTGAAATCCTACAAGCGCGGCGCCTTTGAATATCTCCCCAAACCCTTCGATGTCAACGATGCGGTTGCCGTAGTTGACCGGGCGGTCAAGCATGCCAGTGAAAACAGGGTCCCAAGCAGCGCCATCCCGACCGTGGAAGCGAAGGAAATCATCGGCGAGGCACCTGCCATGCAGGAAGTTTTCCGCGCCATCGGACGCCTGTCCCACTCCAACATAACGGTGCTCATCAAGGGTGAGTCCGGCACCGGCAAGGAACTGGTCGCCCAGGCCTTGCACAAGCACAGCCCGAGGGCCGAAAAGCCTTACATTCCACTGAATGTGGCTGCCATTCCCAAGGACCTCATCGAATCCGAACTGTTCGGCCATGAAAAGGGGGCGTTCACCGGTGCTTCGGCCCTGCGTGTCGGACGTTTCGAGCAGGCAGATGGCGGCACACTCTTCCTGGATGAGATTGGCGATATGCCGATGGAAACACAGACCAGGTTGCTGCGGGTTTTATCGGATGGCGAGTTTTACAGAGTGGGCGGATTATCACCCATAAAAGCGAATGTCCGTGTGATTGCGGCTACTCACCAGAACCTGGAAGCTCGGGTCAGGGAACACCTGTTCAGGGAGGACCTCTACCATCGCCTGAATGTCATCCCGATTCACCTGCCCCGACTGGCTGACCGTCGCGAAGACATCCCGGCGCTGATGGAGCATTTCCTGGGCCGCGCCGCCCAGCAGATGGGCGTGGAGCAGAAGGTGCTGCGTCCGGAAACCAGCCAGTACCTGACCAGCCTGCCCTGGCCCGGTAACGTGCGCCAGCTGGAAAATTTCTGCAGCTGGATCACCGTTATGGCATCGGGCCGTGAAATCTTCATCAATGACCTGCCCGAAGAATTTCTCAACCCCACCGACCAGCAAACTGTGTCCGGCAACTGGGCGCAGAGCCTGAAGAGCTGGGCCGACCAGGAACTCAGCCTGGGTCATTCCGGCATCCTGCAGCAGGCTACTCCGATCTTCGAAAAGTGCATGATCGAGGTAGCGCTGAAGCATTCCGGCGGTCGCAAGCGTGACGCCTCGGAACTGCTCGGCTGGGGCCGCAATACCCTGACCCGCAAGATCAAGGAGCTCGGTATCGAAAACGGCAGCACCGCAGACCCGAACTGAACGTCAGCGAGACTTTCACCCGTCTTTACTGCCTGCAGGCAAGACCTTAAGCTAGTGTTTTCGTGTGCTTTCGCGGATATCCAATGCAGCCCCTTAAAATCATCGCTTCCGTCCTGGCCCTGTTGATTGCCCTGGCAGGCATCTACCTGGGCTTTGTCGCCTTGCGCCAGAATGCGCAGCTAGCCAGCGGCGAGCAGTTTTCGCGCTCGGTTGCGGAAATGATCGTCACCACCTGGAATCCGGAATACTTCATTGCCAACAGCTCCAGGCAGCTGCTGGCCAACCTGGATGCGCGCGGTATTCAGCTGAAACTCAATGGTGCCCGCCGTGTGGGTGAACTCCAGTCCATGGGTGAAGCTAGAGGCGAGCTGATAAACCCATCCTGGCTGCCAGGCGGGGACTCGCTGGTTGCCAGGTATTACATTACGGCGGAGTTTTCAGGAGGCCCGGGTGAGATATACACCGAGCTGGTGGATGAGGACGGCGCCTGGAAACTGCTTAACTTCTATATCCAGTCACCACAACTTGTGGAATGAGAAGAATCAATCCGGCGTCAACAGGATTTCCTGCCAGTTGATGACGCGGTTGTGACCCTGGAAGACACCAAAGTCGATGATCGCCCTCGGGTTGTCGGGTGTCGAGCCATCGGGATTTTCATCGTAGAGCTCCCCGATATTGCGCCAGTCGAATTTCAGGTAGTCATACAGGACATTCTGCACACCTGCACCCGGATCCACATCCACGGCAGTATCAAGGTCGTACTCGAGCAGTACCGAACCGGTCGCGGTGTTATTGTCATCCGCCGCAAAGGGCGAGGAAATGTAAATCGGCACATCGCCTGCCGCGGACGCGGAACTCGTGCTGCCATTTTCCAGCACCGTCAGGGTGCCGGTCTGAACACCGATATTGATGCTCAGGCTGGGTGAAGGGGTCCCGATGCCAAGCGGGTTGGCTGTCAGCCCGTCGGTATAGGAATCGTTGATGACCTGCAGGTTGCTGCTGGACAGCGTGGTGCAGTCATCCAGCGGGTTGACCACGAAATTCATGGCAGCGTCGTTGTAATACTCGAGCACGAAGGTCAGCGGAATATCGAGTCCGGCTCCGGCGACAACGGACGTGGAAATCTCCGAGCCGCCGGTGCTGCTCAGCACCAGGCGTCCATAGCGCATGCCTGTCGTCATGACGGTGATGGTGTCCGTACTGCCCAGGGGCGGCAGATCGAGATTCAGTTCCGCGGCAAGCGCGGTCACACCATCGGCATCCACCGGCACGAAGCCCACGGTGAACATGTCATACGGCCCGTCAGGCGTGGCAGCCTTGTCGAGCACGAGGTTCCCGCTCACCGCCCCTTCCCCGGTATCGCCGTTCAGGAACACATTGTTCCAGGCAAGCGAGTTGATGCCGGAACTGTCCAGGCGCCCTGTCAGTACATCCATGGTATCGAGGTCCATGGCGGAGAAATTCAGCGACCCGAGCACCGTGGACAGGCGCTCGAAAGCGCCATAGTAATTGCGCGTGGGTTGGCCCGCGGTATTGCGCGCCTCGAGGTTCACCGTCAGCTGCAGGGGCTCACCCATGTAGGTAAAAGTTGATGCAGGACTGCAGAAGCCATCCAGGCCGATGCGGTTGATGTGGGCCGACGAGGTGATGGAGTAATGATCGGGAATGAAGCGCCCGACGTTGCTGACGTTGCCGGTCAGACCTTCTCCGGAACCGAGGTAATCCCCTACCAGGTTGGCCGACAGGGCGATGATGCCGACCTCGCTGAAGCTGACATCGTTGTTATCCTGCCCGCCGGCGAAAGCATCGAAGGTCACGGTGCCGGACAAGGCGCCGACAGCATGCGCCACCGGCAGAGTCACTGTATGCGTGAGCGTCGCCACCGGCCGATCCGCAGGCGCGTTTTCATTGCCGAAATTGGGTGTCAACGGGTTGGCTGACAAATCCGCATCAGGATCCGGCTGCCCGGCAACCAGGGTATCCTGGCCGGCGCCTTCCACGTAGCGGATGGCCTGCAGGTTGACGTTGAAAGGCGCGCCGGCTTTCACGAAGGCGGAGCCGCCGGCATCCGGGTTGCCAAAACTGTCGTCTGGCGTGCCGTCGTCGGCGAAGGGATCAACGTTGGCGCTCATGTCAAAACGCAAGCCGAAAGGCCTGACCACAAAGGGCTGGCTGGAACCGCGCATGTAGCTCATCTCGGTATTGCCGGCGATGTCGTTGTTTATGGGCAACTGATACTCCGCATGGATCTGTATCTCCCCGGCATCCGGGTAGTTCAGCACGATCTCATCGGATATGGCCGAGGCAGCCGGGAAGGACACGCTGACATTGGTGTCGATGGTGCCGCCCGGGCCGGGAATGTAATTGTCGTTTTCCGGCACCACCGTACCGTTGATCTCGGCGCCGACCGTTGCGCAGGACGACGGATTGGTGCACTGGATCTGCATCTCGACCTGGACAGTCTGCCCGCCAAACAGGGCCTCGCATTCCAGTGTGTCGAGATTGGTGTCCACGGCACGCAGGAAAATGCGGTTTGCAGGGGCAAGATTAGAGCGCTTGCCCGCGATCTGCACCCCGATCGTCTGGGTGCCGCCGCTGTTGGTGAAGATGAAACCGGACTCGGCGAAGGTGAAGTACGGGTCGGTGACATCGCCGGGAACGCCTAGCTCGGTAATGGCCCCTTGCTGGATGTTGAAGTGGATGGTTTCCGTCGGCGTTACCGGGTTGGTCAGGTTGAAATTGGCGGCGAAGCTGGTCTGGTTCAGGCCGAAGGTATATATGGCCAACCCGTCCGCCAGCACGGCATCCGTGATGTTCGGGAAGCCCGGCAATGCCGACCATGAGCCCTTGCCGGCACTGGTACTCAGGTTCACCACGGTACTCAGCGGCGGCGCCACCGGAGTATGGGCCACATCATGGGCCTCGAAGGTGATCTGGTAGGCCTCGCACATCACCCCGTACCCGATGTGGCTGATTTCGTAATGATGCACCGCACCGACACCGCAGTCCGTGGTGCTGGTAGACAGCTGCACATCGTCGATGATGAAGTTGCCGGTGACGTTGTAATTGGCAGCCACACGGAAGCGTATTTGTGTATTGGCGGACAGGGACTGACCCGCACCTGACAACAAGCTGGAAAGGTTATAGCTTTCCGACC
>Ga0181582_10000502_pt1 | contig 27780 bp, 20 predicted proteins | sample 071ome_32_FD_132438 | JGI IMG/M metagenome (GOLD analysis project Ga0181582, IMG submission 132438) | Coastal salt marsh microbial communities from the Groves Creek Marsh, Skidaway Island, Georgia - 071405AT metaG (megahit assembly) | ecosystem: Environmental > Aquatic > Marine > Intertidal...
AGCATCCGCATCACCCGCTCCGGCACCCGACAGTACCCGGGACCATCCGCGTCCTCAATCTGCATCGCTACCCCACACCCAGGACACACTTCCGGCAGCGAAATCTCCTCATATTCTTCTTCCTCTTCTTCCTCTTCTTCTTCTCCCTCTCCCTCTCCCCCATCCTCCCCGCTCGCGTGAACACACGCCAGCGACCGCACCACCGCCGCCGACGACGACCGACCCTCCACGGCCCTCTCCCTCCCCCGCAGCATGCCCGGCACGACCACCGGCAAGCGCCCCGCACCCGACTGCAGGCGCCGAGTCCAGCCCCGGTGGGCTGGACTCGGGTGACAAGAGGAGCACGCCCCGCGCGGTAGTAGTACCAATGACGCATACGAAGACACCGACACGCGCGTCAAGCAGCGGGAGAGGGCGTTCCGAACGAGCACCATGCCATGCATCGCGTCTCTGCTCGCCGCGTTCCACCGATTCCGCTGACCTCTCTGTCTCGCCACAGGTGGTATCGAGTCACCGTACTCCGAGTCTCCGTACTCCGTTCTATGACGACTCTACGACGATACAAGTTCAAGTAGATTTCGGTTGTAAGTTGCCGTGGGTCCGTCTCACGAAACCACATCATAATGGCACTCGAGACGATCATCAACGGCGACTCGCTACTACGGGATGGGTACTTCTCTGTGGTCGTGGAGTGGCGGAGCGCGAGGACGCTACGGATGGTTCGTGATACGAGAACGAATCGCGTTCGGTTCCCGATTCTCACACGTGCGTTCTCACCCCACACACAGTTCGTCGACGCCGTTCGGGTGCTCGTGACAGACGGGTTCGTTCTGTTCAGACGGGCAGCGCCACTGGGGCAGCAGGAAAGACAGGTAGGTGCGCGATCGGGTCTGATCGTCCTGGACAGGAGACGACGAGCACCGTGCGCTCGCACGTCTCTCTCTGTCTCTCTGTCTCTCTGTCTCTCACTCGCGCTCTCACTCTCACTCGCGCTCTCACTCGCGCTCCCACTCGCGCTCGCGCTCGCGCTCGTTCGTAGGGCCACCGCCTGTGGGACAAGCGGTTTATAGATTCCGTCAAGGTGCAGGCGATGGACGCGTCGCACGTGTCGCTGGTCATGGCCCAGATGGACACGGTGGCGTTTATGGACCGTCCAAGGTAGGTCGTGGATATCTCGAACACACTGTCGTGCCCTCGCGTGAGCTTCGCTCCTCGCTCCTGCGCCCCTGCGCCTGCCCCTGCCCCCTTTGCCCGCTCACCCCCCCTCTCGTTCCTCCTCTTGAAAGAGTCTATACGCCGGATACGGAGACGAGTATCGGTGTCAACTTGAATCAGTTGGCAAAGGCGCTTCGGTGTGCGGACGACGGCGACCGGGTGGTGCTGCTGTCAGACTCTGACCCGCGCGTCGGTCGAATCTACATCTACATCTACCGGCCAAACTCGTCCTGTCCGGAGGACCAGTCGTTCTTCAAGCATCTCTATGACGAAGGGAGCTTTATGGATTGCTTTCATAACGGCGATCCGAACCGGCGGCTGCGGGTGCGGCTGAAGAAGCGGGACGTGCCGGCGGACCAGCTGCCGACCAAGGAGATGGTGTTTGATCTGCCCAAGGTGTTTGTGGACGAGCCTGCGATCGGCGTGCCGCCCACGCCGCCTGGATATACCATGCGGATACCGAGCAAGGTGTTCAGGGACATTACCAGCCACCTGATGACGCTGGCAGACACGCTCGATATCAGCCTGTTCCTGGAGCAGACGCCCAACCTCGACAACCTCGACGACCTGCCCGACGTGGATCCCGACTTGGCCATCAAGATTCGGCATAAAGTGGTCTTCTCGAGCACGTACGACGTGGATTACAACGGGCGACACGAGCTGCGGTCCAAGCTGCGGTGGGCGGGGATCGAAAAGGTGCTGGATCTGACCGAGGGCGCGAGCGACGACGCCATCTGCGTGGCCGGTGCGGAGTTGGGGAGGGATGAGAGTGACGACAGTGACGACGAGGCGTGTGACATCGAGCCCGAGGAGAAGCCGACGCCGCTACTGCTCATCACGCAGTCGTTTGCCGCCCGGTACCTGTCGACGTTTGCCGCGGCGGAGGAAATCAACGGCGTGGTCGAGCTGTACATGAACGAAGACGCCCCGATCCAAGTCAGGTACGTGCAGGATGGGCTCAAGATGGTCTACTTCTTGGCGCCGAAGATTGATGAGTGAGCGATGGCCCTGGGAGATGGCCCTGGCCACCCACGACGAGTCGTCGAGGCTTCTGCCTGTAACGGTCAATGCCCCACGTTGGCGTAGTATTTTATACATAGAGCGTATCATAAGAATACGAACCGACTGCGTCGTGAGCGTCCCGAGTCTCGGAAAGACAACGACTGACGCACGCATCTCTGAGGCCAAAAATGGCGTTCACCATTTCGCTCCAGAGCACACACACGGCACGCTGTCGCTCCTGGGCGCCCAGTACCGGTACTAGTACCAGCTCTCGACCACGAAAGGGCACGCACGGCACAATCAAGGCGATGGCCTCTTCCAAGGTGAATGCCGCTGCGGCCGAGCAGCAGAGGCTGCAGCGCCCCGACGCGAACGGGCGGTACGGTCGCTTCGGCGGGAAGTACGTGCCGGAGACGTTGATTAGCGCGCTGTTGGATCTGGAGAAGGCGTATGCGGAGGCGATGGCGGACGAGGCCTTCAGGGCGGAGCTCGACGCGGTGCTGCGTGACTACGTGGGCCGTGCCAGCCCTCTGTACCACGCGGAGAACCTGTCCGAGCACTACAAGCGCGCGGATGGGACTCGTCCGGAGATTTATCTCAAGAGGGAGGACTTGAATCATACCGGTGCGCACAAGATCAACAACTCGCTCGGACAGGCGCTGCTGTGCAAGCGGATGGGCAAGAAGCGGATCATCGCCGAGACTGGCGCCGGGCAGCACGGGGTGGCCACGGCCACGGTGTGTGCGAGGGAGGGACTGGAGTGCATTATTTATATGGGGGCGAAGGATATGGAGAGGCAGTCGCTGAACGTGTTCAGGATGCGTTTGCTGGGTGCCGAGGTCCGACCGGTCCACTCCGGGACGGCCACGCTCAAGGACGCCACGTCCGAGGCGATCCGCGACTGGGTGACCAATGTCGAGACGACGCACTATATTCTTGGGTCCGTCGCCGGGCCGCATCCGTACCCGATGATGGTCAGGGACTTCCACTCGTGCATCGGCAAGGAGACCCGCCAGCAGGCCATGGACAAGTGGGGCGGCAAGCCGGACATCCTGGTGGCGTGCGTCGGCGGGGGCTCCAACGCCATGGGGCTGTTTGACGAGTTCATCGACGATGAGGACGTGCGCATCATCGGGGTGGAGGCCGCCGGGTTTGGTGTGGACACGGACAAGCACGCTGCCACGCTGACCAAGGGCAAGCCGGGCGTCTTGCACGGCAGCTACTCGTATCTGATCCAGGACGAGGAGGGACAGGTGGTCGATCCGCACTCCATCTCTGCCGGTCTCGACTACCCGGGTATCGGCCCCGAGCACTCGTTCCTGAAGGACGTCGGCCGCGCCGAGTACCACTCTGCCACCGACCAGGAGGCCCTGGACGCCTTCCAGCGCCTGTCCAAGCTCGAGGGAATTATTCCGGCGCTTGAGACGTCGCACGCGCTGGCCTATCTGGAGCACCTGTGCCCGACCGTCGCGCCGGGTGCCCGCATCGTGCTCAACTGCTCCGGCCGCGGGGACAAGGACGTCAACACGGTCATCGGACTCTTGGGCGACAAGCTTTGATTCTATTGAACTAACCAGGAATACAGGTAACTAGCTACGAACTAACGGCAGTAGAGAAGCCCGCAATCTTGCCCTCGATGACGGCGAGCTGGTCGCTCAGCTCCTTGGCGCTGGCCTTGACCTCGGCGACCACGTTCTCCGGGGCCTTGTCGACGAAGCTCCTGTTGGAGAGCCGCTTCTCGAGTCCCTCGAGCTCCTTGGAGATCTTCTCTCCCTGCTTCTGGAGCCGCTCGATCTCCTTGGACGCGTCGAAGAGGCCGGCCAGCGGCAGCACCACCTCGAGGCCCTCCCTGACGACCAGCTCGATCTGCTTCGAGTCCGCGCCGCTCTCCTTCTTGACCACGCCTTCGGTGATCGAAAGCTTCTCGCCGTCGAGCTTGGCGAGGAGCGCCAGGGATTGCCGCTCCTGGTTGAAGTACGTGCACAGGCTCGGGGAGCTCGTGACGACGGTCGCCTCGATCTTCTTGCCGGGCTCCACTTCGTACTCGGCCCTGGCGTTTCGGATCGACCGCACGGTGGACTGGAACGACTCAAATGCGTCCAGCGCCTCCGCGTCGACCACGCCGTTCTCGACCGGCCACGAGGCAGAGATCAGGGCCGGTTCGCCAGCGGCCGTCGGGATGGCCTGCCACAGCTCCTCGGTGATGAAGGGCATGTACGGGTGTGCGAGCTTCAGAATGTTCTGGAGCACGTACACGAGCACCGCACGGGTGGTCTCGGCCGCCTTGGCGTCGTCGCCGTAGAGCCGGGACTTGGCCGTCTCGACATACCAATCGGCAAAGTCCGACCAGATAAAGTCGTACATCAGCCTGCCCGCCTCGCTGAAGTCGTACCGCTCGTGCGCGCGGATGCTCTGGTTGACCGTCTCGTGCATCCTTGAGATGATCCAGCGCTCCGGAAGGTCCATCCCGGCGATGCTCGCCTCGGTGGCCAGCGACACGCCGGCGAGCTCGTCCCACGCCGCGCTCCCGGGCCCGATGCCCGCCTGCTCCAGCGAGAACAGCACGAACTTCGCCACATTCCACACCTTGTTCGTGAAGTTCCTCGCCCCGTTGACCTTGTCCAGGGAAAGGTTGAGGTCCTGGCCGGGCGACGTGCCAGTGGCCAGGCTGAAACGCAGGGCGTCGGCCCCGTACTTTTCGATCGTCTCGACCGGGTCCACCACGTTCCCGAGCGACTTGCTCATCTTCCGCCCCTTCTCGTCCCGTACCAGACCATGCAGATAGATCGTCTCGAACGGGGCCTTGCCCGTGAACTCGATGCCCATCATCATCATCCTGGCCACCCAGAAGAAGAGGATGTCGTGTCCCGTCTCCATCACGCTCGTCGGGTAAAACTTGAGCAAATCCTCGGCCTCCACGTTCGGCCACCCGAGCGTGCTGAACGGCCACAGCGACGAAGAAAACCACGTGTCCAAGACGTCCACCTCCTGCCGCAGGACGACACCCTCCCCGTGCTCTTTCCTCGCCCGCTCCGCCGCCTCGGCCTCGTTCCTGGCCACCACGTACACGCTCCCCACGCCCCCGGCCGCGTCGGCGCTCGCCTCGTCCTCAAACACATACCAGACCGGGATCCGATGCCCCCACCAAAGCTGCCTGGACACGCACCAGTCCTTGATGTCCACCAGCCAGTTGCGATAGATCTTCTCAAACCGCTCCGGGATGATCTTCGTCTCTCCGCTCTCCACGGCCGCCAGCGCCGGCTTCGCGAGCCCTTCCATCTTCACAAACCACTGCTCCCGCACCAGCGGCTCCACGATCTCCCCGCCACGCTGCGACCTCGGCACCCGCTGGACGTGCGCCTCCTCCCTGACCCCCAGCCCCGCCTCCATCAAGTCCTTCCACAGCGCCTTCCTCGCCACGAACCGATCCATCCCCTCGTACTCACCCGCGTTCCCATTCAAGGTCCCGTCGTTGTTCATGATATTGATCGTCTCAAGGTCGTGCCGCCGCCCCAGCTCGTAGTCGTTCACGTCGTGCCCCGGCGTAATCTTCAACGCTCCCGTCCCAAACTCCATATCCACATACGTATCAGCGATAATCGGAATCGTCCGCCCGCCCGACATCGGCACCACCGCCCGCTTCCCCACCAAGTGCTTGAACCGGGCGTCCTCCGGGTGCACCGCCAACGCTGTATCCCCCAGAATGGTCTCCGGACGCGTCGTCGCAATCTCCAAGTGTTCTGCAGAAGCATCCCCTTCGATAGGATACTTGAAGTAGTACAGCGTGCCCTGCTCCTCGCTGTACTCGACCTCCAAGTCGCTCACCGCCGTCTGAAGCTTCGAGTCCCAGTTCACCAAATACGCCCCCTTGTACACCAACCCCTTCTCATGAAGCTGCACAAACGCCTCCACCACCGCGTCGCACAGCCCCTCGTCCAGCGTGAAACGCTCCTTGCTCCAATCACAGCTCGCACCCAGCCGACGCAACTGCTGCGTGATGTACCCCCCGTACTGCTCCTTCCACTCCCACACCTTCTCCTCGAACGCATCACGACCCAAGTCGTCCTTCGTCACCCCCTGCTCTTTCAACATCCGCTCGACCACCATCTGCGTCGCAATCCCCGCGTGATCCGTCCCCGGCACCCAAAACGTCGAGCGCCCACGCATCCGCTGGTACCTCGTCATGATGTCCTGCAGGGTGACGAACATCGCGTGACCCATGTGCAGCTTCCCGGTGACATTCGGCGGCGGCATCGAGATGGTGAACGGCGGGTTCGAGCTCGACGACGAGGAAGAGCCGGGGCCGGGACTCGGCATGAAGTGGCCGGCGCCCTCCCACCAGTTGTAGAGCCGCTCCTCGCTGGTGACCGGGTCAAAGTTCTTCGGGAGCGACGGTGGCGGTGAGGGTGCCGAAGACGCCCTCGTCCGCATGGAACGGAGGGAGGCCGGCCTGCTGGACAGTCCCTGCCCGGGACGGCGCAAGGCGAGGCTCACCATGGATTGCACTGCTTTGCCGAGAGACGATCGGCGCATCGAAGCGGTCAATGTGCGCGTACAATCGTGGGCGGCGAGTGCTTCAGTTTGAGGACGAAAAAATTCTTTGCCGGCCTCTCGCGGAATTCCCCTTGCTCGGCTTCTCCCAGCGCGTGGCTCAGCTCGTGTAAACTACGGGAACCAGGAGGAGAGCGCGCGAAGCGCGACGTGCACAGAAAAAGCGGGACCGGAAAAAGCGGAAGGAAGCTTCGAGGGGCCGAATCCAGTCCAGACCTCCGGGACCCGGCGATGGCGAGCAAGCACCAGGCCGATTTGGTCATGTGTCGGAAGCAGGCGGGGATCGCTGTGGGTAGGGTGTGTGAGAAGTGCGACGGGCGCTGTGTCTTGTGCGACTCGTTCGTGAAGCAGCACGCGCTCGTTCGCGTCTGCGACGAGTGCAACTACGGGAGCTTTGCCGGTCGGTGTGTGGTGTGTGGGGGCAGGGGGGTGGCCGATGCGTACTACTGCAAGGAGTGTACGGCCCTGGAGAAGGACCGGGATGGGTGTCCAAAGGTCGTGAATATGGGCGCAAACCGCGTCGACGGCTACTACAACGATAAACGGTATGGCACAAAATAATTGTAACTCCTCCTACGGTATCTTCTGTCCGCCGACGGTCCCCCGACGGTCTTCTCGGGACTTTTGGCTGGCGGTCTTCTTCATGCGTCGCCGGCCGACTTCTGCCTTCACCGCTAAACTGCCTTCGCCGACCCCGAAGCATCGGCCGTTGGCGTCCGCGAGCTGTTCGTTCATCCAGGCGAGGTGCTCGCTCTGGGCGCGGCGGCGTTCGTTGGGGGTGTCTGCCGCGAGAACTCCTCTGTAGCCTTCGAGAAGTTCGGGGATGACGTGGGCCGGTTGGTCGACGAGTTCCAGTCGGAAGACGCCCGCGCCAGCGTCGCGGAAGTCGTGCAGGTAGCGAAGGGCGGTCTGGGATGAGGCTTCGAAGACGGTGTTGCGGCATCCCATGTCGGCCTCGACGAGGTGGTCTTTGCCGCCGTTGGGGTCGCGGATGTGGAGGGTGGTGGACTCGCACGGGCGCCCGCAGTTGGTGTAGTCGTCGCCATCGCTGAGGAACCTCGCGAAGAGGCAGTGCTCGGTGTGGAAGATGGGCAGGTTGGAATGGACGATGACCTCGACGTTGGCGCTCTGAGGGCCGAGGCGGGTGAGGACGTCGGCGATCTGCGCCGAGTTGCAGTCGAAGGTGAGGGCGAGGGTGGAGAGATTTTGGTTGAGGAGGAGGTCGGCCGTCAGGGAGTTGGTGGCATTGAGGCTAAAGTCTCCCTCGAGGCGCGGGATGGTGGTCGTCACGTCGGTTCCGTTGTTCGGATGCGGGACGACGACCGTGGCGCCGGGGCCGCCCAGGCTGACAAAGCGCTGGATGGCGCTGGTGCTGCGCACGAGGAGCGCGTGGGCGTCCAGGGTCAGGTAAAACTCCCACAGGTGCTTTTCTTGGGGTTTCAAGATGCGGGGCATGGCGACGACGGCGCGCTTGTCGGCGGCCTTGACGAGCGCGATCGCTTTCTGCAGGCCTTTGACTTCGAGGAAGTCGAGGATGATTTCCTCGAGCCAGCCGACCGACGCGGCCGCGGCCACCTGCTCCGGGGTGCGACAGAGGACTCGGAGGCGCGGGGCGGCGCTATCGTCATCGTCGGCGCCACGACGATGCCGGATGTTGTCGTGCATGGCGTCGACGACGGCCTGGGCGTCCGGGAGGTCGGACGAAGAGGCTGCACGACAGCGATCCGCGCCGAGGAGCGCCTGGACGGCCCGTCGCCTCGCCTCTTTGACCTCCTTCATGGGGACGAAGACGCCCTCGTCTGCCATCTCTTCCACCTCCATTCCCCCCGTCGTCACACTGAACGATTCCAGGGAGAGCGAGCCGTCGTCGCCGAGGTGCACGCCGACGGCCTTGCGGAGGTCCTTGACGGTCGTCGGCTTGTTGGCAGCCACCTGGACGACAGACTCGGTGAAGGCGTTAAAGACGTCGTCGCAATCGTCGCCATCGTCGCCATCGTCGCCGCCGCGTCTCCACACGCGAATCTCCAGGGGCTCGCCGACCGCCACGCGCAGCTCGACCCCGACACCCGTCCGTCGTCGGTCCTTGGCCGCCACTGCCTCGAACGACGAACGCAGCCGGCTCATCAATGCGTCGTCCCTGTTCTTGAAGATGAGATCTCCTGGGTTGACGCGACCTTGCAACGCGCCACTCGCGGCCCCGAGTGCCACCGCGACCAGCGAGCCTTTCGGCGCCTCGTGCAGCTTGACGTGCCGTTCGTCGTAGATCTCGTATATGGACCCTCCGACTTCAAGCTCCTCCGGCTTGCCCTGGTCGACGACGATGCCATCGCCGAGCTTGAGGCCGCGCACGAGCTCAATCTCCAGCCGATTCCTCGCACCGTCGACGCCAACCACCTCGCCGACGAACAACCCCCGGTGGCGCGGGTTGCGGCCACGCACGAGCGTCTGGTGTTTCGACCCGCCGTAGAACCCGTGCGTGAGGCCGTCATGCGCGCCATCTTGCGCGCGCGAAAACACAGTACGAAGGTCGTCCCACGCCTGCTCGTCGATCAGTTCGCTGGCTTGGACGTCCCGCCCCGCCTGCAGCGCGTCCCACGCGGTATCCACGGCCCGCCGATAGACGCTCGTCGTCATGGCCACGTACTCCGGCCCCTTGAGCCGCCCCTCTATTTTCAACGACACGATCCCCGCCCGGATCAGCTCAGGCATGAGGTCCACCGCCGCGAGGTCCTGCGGCGACAGGACGTACCGCTCGGCGAAATCCTTGAGCTCCCCGTCGACGATCAGCCCGTAGGGGAGCCTGCACGCTTGCGCACACTGCCCTCGATTCGCCGACCGGCCGCCCCACGCCTCGGAGGAGAAACACTGACCGCTGTACGACACACACAACGCGCCATGCACGAACGCCTCGATCTCCAGGTCGGTGTTGCCGGCAATCTCCGAGATGTCCGCCACCTGTCGAACGAGCGAAGCGCGTAGCGCGAGTGAGAGTCGAGTCTGGGCGCGCGATGAGCGGACGCACGTCGGTCGAGTTCAATACCCACCGAGAGCTCGCGACCCACGACCACCCGCTCCATCCCACGAGTCCGAGCGAACTCCATCCCCTCAACCGACGTCACAGTCATCTGCGTGCTTCCGTGTATGGCGAGGCCTGGAGCGGCCCGACGGATCAGCTCGACCGCGCCCAGGTCTTGCACGATCACCGCGTCCACCCCCGCCCGGCGCGCGGCCTGGGCGACGCGGGCAAGCGCCACCAGCTCGTCGTCAAATATCAGCACGTTCAGCACCAAATAGCCCTTCATCCCCCGCTCGTGGAGGAACGCCACGATATCCGGCAGCGAGTCCACGTCAAAGTTCTCCGCGCGCGCTCGGGCGTTGAAGTTCGAGACACCAAAGTAGACGGCGTTCGCCCCGTTCTCCGCGGCCGCACGCAGCTGCTCCCATCCGCCCGCGGGGGCGAGCACCTCGGGCTTCGTCAAGGGCCTGGTCGGTGGTGGTGCTGTTGCTGCAGCTGCATCGCGGGGGTGGTCTTTGTAGAGCAGCGGGTTCTTCCGTAGGACCTTCGTCTCCTTCGCCGCGCGACAGACACACCGCACGAGACGCCCTGTAGCGCTCTGTGGAAAGCAGATGGACACATGCATTGCACTGTTCGCGCTCGACATGTGGTGGCCCCACCCAAAGGTTCATTTATTCTTTCCCTCCTTCTCGTCACGTCTCTCCCGCGGACGCGGCAAGCCAGGCGCATCATGTCGTCTCGTGGCAGCCAGTCGGTACGACGGGCCGCGATCGCGTTGGGCTCAAACCTGGGCGACAGGCCGTCGGCCCTCCGGGACGCCCTGTTGCGCCTCGCCTCGGTCGACGGAATCGTCGCCGTCGACAAGACGTCCAGGCTGTACGAGAGCAAGCCCATGTACGTGACGGACCAGCCGGCGTTCCTGAACGCTGCCGCGGAGATCAGGACGACGCTCGGGCCGCTGGAGTTGCTCCGAAGCCTGAAGGACACCGAGCGGGAGATGGGCAGGCAGTTTGGGGCGGAGCAGCTGCGTTGGGGTCCTCGGCCGATCGACCTGGACATTATTTTCTACGAGGACGAGACGGTGATGAAGTTGGAGTCTGACGGTCACGCTCGGGAACTGATCGTGCCCCATCCGCGGTGGCAAGAGCGGAGCTTCGTGATCGGGCCGCTGGCCGACCTCGCGTCGTCGTCGCCATCGTCGTCGCCATCGTCGTCGGTGGCGTCTGGGCTCGACAAGCATCTTTTGGCAGCCAAGCGGCTATGGATGGAACAGGGCGGGGAGCGGTGGGTATCGAGCTCGCCCTTCGCCCTTCGTCTCCCACCTTCGACCTTCGACCTTGGCTCTCACTCGCGCATTCTTTCCCTCGTTCGTTCTCCAGGGGGCTTCGGCGACTGTCGCAGGACGCGACGCTCCAGTGCGTGCTGCCCGTGGGGGGCGGGGCCACGTGGCCGTGGAGCAGGCAGACGCGCGTTATGGGCATCCTGAACGTGACGCCTGACAGCTTCAGCGACGGCGGAAAGTACCGTCACGTGGATACGGCGATCGAAGGGGCGTTGGCCATGATCCGCGACGGGGCGGACATCTTGGACGTGGGAGGGCAGTCGACCCGGCCTGGGGCCCAGCGAATCTCGGCAGCCGAAGAGTGGCGGCGGGTGGGTCCGGTGCTGGAAGCGTTACAGCAGGAGCGCGCTGGTCGTGGTCGTGGCCACGACCATGATCACGGCCATGTTCCGATCTCAATCGACACGTATCATGCAGAGGTCGCGGCCAAGGCCGTCCGAGCGGGCGCGAACATCGTCAACGACGTGTCTGGTGGGACGCTCGACGAGGCAATGCACGAGACAGTGGCCGACTTGGGGGTGTCGTACGTGTTGATGCACATGCGCGGTAATCCCCAGACGATGCAGTCTGCGGAACACGTGAGCTACGGGGACGTGTGCGCGGACGTGGCGAGCTCGCTCACGGCGTCGGCCGACCGAGCGGTGGACGCGGGCATCGAGTCGTGGCGACTCATCCTGGACCCAGGCATCGGTTTCGCCAAGACTATCGAGGGCAGCACGGACCTGATCGCGAATCTCGAGCGATTTCGCTCGCACCTCGGCGAACCGTATACCAAGCTCCCGGTGCTGTTGGGTGCGTCCAGGAAGCGGTTCCTGGGCGAGATTATCGGGAGAGCAGACGATGCAGCGTCCAACCGTGACGACGCGTCATGTGCGGTCAACGCCATCGGGGCCTTGCACGGGGCAAACATCATCAGGACGCACAACGTGCGGGCGACGAAAGACGCCACGATGGTGGCAGACGCCATCATCAACGCCATGACCTGCTGATTCGTTCGTTCGTTCGTTTCGAAGCGAATTCTTTATCCGCTTTACACGGTAAGGGTGAGGGGCTCTCCGCTCTTGGGAACGACCACCTCGATGTCCGAGTCCACGTCTTGCGCCGCTCGAATCTGCTCCTTGAGCGCCTCGGGGCCGCCCCGCTCGGTGATGAGGTCGGCCAGGGGGCCCGTCCCGATGAACTCCGCATTCATCAGCGCGATGACTGTCTTCGGCTTGAGCAAGGACAGCAACGCCACATTGTCCGTGTTCCCCTTGACCAGATCGTACCCCAGCAGACTCTGCGTGTTTGGCGGCGACACCACCACATCGACCGTCCCGACCTGCCTGACCGAGTTGGCATCGAAATCACAGTGCGGCTCGTAGTACAGACTCGCACCGCCGTCCTTTTCCCTGACCACGAAACCCGCTTCCCGCTTGCTCCATGGCGGTCCCACCAAAGCCCCCGCAGTGGCACGCACCGTGACGTTCCCAACGTCGACCTCCTTCTCCTCTGCCCAATCGAGCGACGTGACGTTCGTGAAGCCGAGACTCCGCGCCAGCGCCGCGGCAGAGGGCGACGCGACCACCGGCACATCCGGCCGGCGCTCGACCAACGCCTGCAGCGTCGGCCTGTGACAGTGATCGTCGATGGACATGGTCAGCAGGATGGCGTCCGTGGCCCTGGCCATGGCGTCGAGATCCACCGGTTCGTTCCTCCCGAAGACCTTCTTCTTCCCCTCGTAGATGGCGTTCAGACCTCCGAACGTGAGGCTCCCCACCAGCCACGGGTCGACCAACAGGCGGGTGTTGGTCTGGTTCAGACAGATGTCCCAGCTGTTCCCCTGGAGAACGAGCGCAGGGCGCAGCGCGAGTGAGGGTCGAGTCTGGGCGCGCGAGCGCGCACGTCGGTCGAGATCAGTACAAAAGCCAACCTCGTGTGAGGTGTACGTGAGGCTCGCGGCCCGGGGCCGCGTCACCCCCGCCCCCACAACGCGTCGTCGTCTTCCTCGGGACACCACAAACGGCAGTCGTCCCGGCGTGTTATTTGTCGTCGCGACGAGCATTGGGTACTACCTGGGTATTTCAAATCGTTGTGTGGCTCTCGCGTTCTGCCCCACCTACCCGCGCCAATGGCCGCACCACCGCGAGCAGGGGACCGCGAGGTCTACGGAAAATAGAAGCAGAGCGCGCGAATCTCGACGTGCACAGAGAACGCCGGTGCGGAAGCTCGTTCGTTCGAATCGAGGGATTCGTTCCGGCAACCCACCAACCCAACCACCCACGCCAATGGCCGCGGCACGGCGAGGGGACAACCGCGAGGTCTACGAGCTCGTGTGCAACGCCACGGGCGTGGACGGGGCGACGAACGCGACCGGAACCCTCAACGTCGAAGCCCATCAGCTGCCCACGGCGAGGCAGTTGCAGGCGGTCAAGGCGATCGGGAAGCGTTCTCGGGACAACGTGCGGTCGTTGTATCAAGCAATCATGGAGCGTATGTCGTTTCCAAGCAGTCACGTGCGGGTCTGTTGTTTGGAGCTCATTGAGACGCTGTTCGGCCGGTCGAGTGCGTTCCGGCGCCTGGCCTGCGATCGCCTGGATATTTTCATGGCGCGGGCCGTGTTAGGGGAGCTTCCGAGTCCTCCGGCGTATGCAAATGAGTTGCGGCATCGGGCGTTGGCGTGTCTGCGGCGTTGGAACAGGGAGTTTGGTGCGGTGCAGCCGAAGCTCGGTCTGGCGTGTCGGCACCTGGAAAACCTGGGTATGTTTGCGGAAATGGACGACGGGGAGGATGAGGAGGGTGGGGAGGGTAGGGAGGGTGCGCGAGATGGGGCGGGGAGGGGCGGGCCGGGCGATGCTGGCAACGTCGTCTCGGCGACGGTGGAGCGTGCGGTGGAGGACTTTGAGTCGAGCGTGGCGCAGTGGCGTATTCTCGTCAAGGAGCTCGAGAATGCGCGCGTCGTTCTCGAGAGCTCGACGCGAGCGAATACGACGGCGACGGGAGCGGCGAGATCCGGTGGCGACGACGACGACGGTGGCTGGGAAGAGGTCGGCGAGGACGAGGGGCTGACGGAAGACGTGTATGTGCCGCTGTTAGAAAGCTATCGGGAAGCATCGTCGGAGACGATTCCGAAGCTGCAGCGGATCATCGCCGCGTGCAGACAGATGTACACGACGGGGTATAACGATCGGGTGTCGGGCGTGTTGCGGGATGCCATCGCGCTGAACGCGGCCCTGGTGACGGCATGCAGTGCGTACGAGCTCAAGCTGGGAGACACGGTGCGCAAGCAGCACGCGGAGCGAAAGGGATCGGCCGAGCGGAAGCAGAGGACGACACAACGGGAGGCGGTGAAGGAGGAGAGGACGACAGCGCGGGAGGAGCGGCGGCCCGCGGTGAACCCGATGACGCTGATCCGCGACCCGACGATGCCGCGCGAGCGCCCCAAGGCGAGTGGATCCACGGCGACCAGAGCCTCGGGGTCGTCGGCTCGCGATGGGCTGTCTGGGCTGTCGGCGGCAGAGGAGAAAAAACGGGCCGTGTTGGAAAAGCTGGCGGCTGTCGCACCCGTGGTACCGGCGGGTGGATTCGCGGGCGTCTGGGACAGCAGCGCGCAGACGACGGCCATGCTCGGTCAGACGATGGAGGTGGCCAACCACTGGGGGCCGGTTGACGTGACGAAAGAGCTGCCGGAAGACCGTCTCGACGCGCTCTTCCTGATTGACCAGACGAAGATCAAGTACGGCGGCGACAAGGATGACAAAGGACACCGTGACAAGAATGAAGTCCGCCGTGGTGAAGTGGCCATCATCGAGGGCGCGCGCCCGCCGCCACATCTGCCGCCGCCGCCCGCTTCTGCCAACCTGGTCGACCGGAGCGACGAGCGCCGCTACAACGAGCAGGTACTGCGCCGGGCAACACTCGCCTCTGGATTCGGATTCATCGACCGCGGCGACGGCCTCGGTGGCACGTCTGACGGCGACGGCACCCGACACGCTCGAGCCGGCCACGGGAACGCGAAACGCAGGCAAAAGCTGACGGTCAAACAGTCGCTGACAAAAAAACTGAAACTCGACAAAACGTAACTCTTCCTCTATGATAACTCTAAACGCAACTCCTCAGCACTCCTGCGGCTTTGGCGCGTAGAGCTTCTTGCTCGCTTCGAGCACGGTGAAGAACACGCTGCCGCCGATACCAATCCAGATCACCCTCGGCTGCCATCCCCTGAACAGCGCCGCCGGGCCCTCCTCCTGAACAATCTTGGACGCACAGTCAAGCACATTCTTATACTTGCCGTTCTGCCCCTGGATCATCAGGCGCGTCTTCAAAACGTCGAGCGGGGTCGTCACCAGTCCCGTCGCCGCGCCCGCGCCCGCCCCGAACAGCGAGTGCTCCCCGGCATTCAGATCCCGCGAGTCCTTCAGAACCAAGGTCTTGTAGCCCTTCTTCAGCTGCTCGTAGGTCACGAACTCGATCGCGTCAAAGGGAAGGTCACGGAGCAGGAAGGAACCGTAGCCGGCAAAGATCCCCTTGGCCCCTTCCCGAGCGACGATCGTCTTGAGCGCCGTGAACGCGTGCTTGAACTCGCCCGTCTGCATCCGTGTCTTGACGACCTCGGTCGGGACGCGGATGACGGAAGACGCCAGACCGGCGGCGACGCCGGCCGTCAGCGGGCCGAGGAAGGCACGGTCATCGGGCTGGGACTTGATGACGGCTTGCTTGACGGGCTCATAAACAGCCATAAAGACGGCAGACGCTGGCGCCACGCCAACGAGGTTTCCCCACACGCCAGAGTAGAGCGCCCTGCCTCCCCCGGCCTTGATCAGCGCACCGATCCCGCCACCGCTGCGCATCGCCTGCAGACGCGTCTTGATCGTGTCGATCGGATACAGGGCAGCTTCGACCGCGCACCCAGCCGTGGCACCCGCGGCCAGGTTGCCCACTGCGACGCGCCACTTTGAAGGCGGGGGCGGGGGCGGGGCGGCCTTCTTCCTGGCCGCGGCGATGTCGCCGACGACCGCTTGTGGGCCAGTCGACGTCGCCTTGCTGCTCCTGCGAGGCGAGAGAGAGAGAGAGAGAGCGAAAGCGTGGAGGGGTGAGAACGAGAAAGAGAGAAAGAGAGAGAGAGAGAGAGAGGGTGGAACGAGTTGGTGTGTGCGGCACGTAGTCACACGAACCTGGTCACCGACGCAAACATGGGGCCGATTTCGCCGGTCGCGGCCATCTCGAAGCTGAACGTCGGCGTGTTGTTGCTGTTCTTCCTCTCGATGGCGCGCAGTGCGGAATGCGAGCGTATCGAGACTCTGACCGCGCGGGGATGGCTGGTCCTCTCCGAGACCGACAATGCCGCGGCGTCCGCTAGGCATGCGCCGATGGGGTCTGCCATTGCCGTCCTGATAGTATGTGTGTTTTTATCCGGCTACGCGAACGGGCGATGCGAGTGTCGGCCTCTCCGAGGATCCTCTCCGAGGAGAAAGAGCGCGAGCGAGAGGGAGGGGAGGGAGAGCGTGGGAGAGAAAGAGAGAGAAAGAGAGAGAGAGAAAGAGAGAAAGAGAGGGACCAGGAAGGCAGGAAAGAGAACGAGACACGGAGCAGGGAGGCCAGCATCTGACAGGGCACGACAACGGTGTCGACACCGCCGGTCCACGACGCGACTCCATACCCACATCGTCCATGCAGTCTCGGCAGCAACAGCCCTCCAGCCTCCAGCCTCCTGCCTCATGCCTCCAGCCTCCAGCCTCACCCGTCTCTCGCCCCTCCCCGCTCGCATGTTGCTTCATCTTCCCTCGTCCGCACCGGACGATCATGTCCACGTGTCCAAGTGTCGGGCGGCACATTCCGTTCTCGAACTGCTTTCTTCCGTGCTCATTGGCTCGGTCAGTGACAGTTTCGCCAAAGGCTGTCTCCCATCACGAGTCATCATAGAATCATGATCGAGTCCGGGTGGTACTCGGACGTGGGCTCGAAGTACGGTCGTCTCAACCAGGACGACGTGTTCGTCGAGACAATCCCACTCAGGGGTGGCAACGAAGTGCGCGTCGCCCTCGTCATGGTGCGTGCTTGCCGGGTTTGACGAGAACCAGAAGACGTGGACGTGGACGACCTCTGCATTTCCACCGTCACACGCGCCTCGCTCTCACCCACCCACAACGCGCTCTCGCTCCCTCGCTAGGACGGCCACGGCATGCTCGGCGAGCTCGCCGCAAAGGCAGCGGGCCAGTGCATCTATGCCCACGTCGAAGAGCAGCTGAAGACGCTGAGGCCAAAGTCACTTCGGGACCTGTCGACACGGAAACTGAAGGAAATAATCAATACGGCCTTCCAGAAGGCGCACGATTCAGTGGTCGCGTCGTATGTGCACGCGCCGTCAGAGTACAGTTTTCCGGTGCCCGGGTTTCCGGTCCAGGGCAGGGTCAAACCGCAGGCTGTGTTCAATTTGAGCACCATAGAGGGGGGTGTGATGGTCTATACCAGCCCAAAGACGGGGCTGCGGCTGGTCGAATTCGGAACGACCGTGAGTCTGGCACTGGTCGAGCCCCGAGCGGGCTTTGTCGTCGTGGCCCATGTGGGGGACAGCGACGTCGTGGTCGGGAGCGTGGACGACAGCGGATTCGTCACCGCGAACGATATGACCAAGACGCACTCCGCATTCAGCCTAAGCGAGCGATTTCGGATCGCCGAACTGTTGAGCGCAGGCGACGACGAGGACTCGGTCAACTTGCGGGACGACGGCTACCTGGAGGTGCTCCAGCTGGGGGGACTGCCGAGCTCGGTGGCATTAGGAATGACTAGAGCGGTAGGTCACAAGTGGCTGGAGGAATATGGTGTGATCCCCCGGCCCGATATCAAGTGCTACGATATCAGCAAGGAGGACGCGGTGCTCGTCCTTGCCACGGACGGCGTGTGGGACGCCATGCATCCCCGCGACTGCTGCCTATTCGTGCTTCAGAGGCTCCTGGCGGAAGGCCAGAGCGTCGACCAGGTCGCGAGGGACCTCTGCCTGTCGTGCGTGTTCATGCAGGAGAAGGCGGTCGGCGCTGCCGACAACACGAGCGCCGTCATCATCAGGCTCGACGCGCGGTCGCAGGCGGGCAAAGATCGGGAGCGATCTGTGAAGGGCGGCAGCGTCTTCTTGTCGCTCGGGGGTCGAGGAGAACGGAGCGTCGTCTAGGATCGACTTTTCTTTTCTAACCCACGCGTCTACTGCTTCCGACACGACCCATCGCCACGATACGCAGATGATGCTGTCCGCGCCCGTCTCGAACCCTCGGAGGCTGTCTTTTGGTGGCTCTGAATTCGTTTCGACGACACGCGTCATCGCAGGGTTCTCGCGTGGTTTCTCGCATAGGTTCCCTCGTGCCATGCGTGGACACCGTCATACGGTTCAGCAAGTCAAGGCGTTCAGGGATACGGACGAAATCCACGACTGGTGGGCTTTGGTACCTCGACCGACGTGCCGCTCAGACCCAGACTCGACCCTCACTCGCGCTGTGCGCTACGCGCTACGCGCTTCGTTCGTTGGCCAGGAGGACGAAGGACATGGTCAGCAAGGTGCAGCAGTTCTTTGGCGAGTTCGTGAACAAGGCGAACAAGGACGTGATCGCCGACCTGTTTGACGACGACGTCGTGCATGTGGACATCGTCTGGGGGTCGACCCAGCCGGCGGTGGGACACAAGGGCCTGGCCCACTACTTGGACGACCTCCGATCGACGTTCCCGGACTTTCACGTCGGCGTCGACAACCTCAAGCTTGCGCAGGCGAGCCTGACGAGCCTGTGGGTCAGGCTGGAGGGCAACTGCACCGGGCTCGGGTCGTATCATCATCACCAGGCGATAAAGCATGCCAACCACTTTGATGCCGTGGCGCTGTTCGAGTTCAACAAGGATCGTAGCAAAATCACCCACGTCGAGGTGTTTCGGACGGCTTTTGCGGAGGACAAGAGCGAGCTCCAGACGGTGGTGAAAGAGGGTGGGTTCAGGGAGCTGCGGCTGAAGCGGCTGACGTAAGTAAGTAAGTAAGAAGTTCATATACAACAAGACGTCTTACATTACAACAAGAGTGCGTCGGTGGCAGAGTCTCGGAACGCGCCCCGCTCATCAGAATCTCAATCTCAATTTTTGCTGTTCTTGTTGGCGCTGTTCTTGCCCTTGCCCTTGCCCTTGCCCTTACCCTTGCCCTTTCCTTTCCCCTTGCCCTTGCCCTTCCCTTTGCTCGGCTTCTTCCCGCCGCCGCCGCCGCCGCCGCCACCGCCGCCGCCGCCAGCCTTTGGCTCGACATCAAAGGTATACGACGACGTGCAGCTCTCGATGTCAGACGTCGACACGGGTGTCGCGTCCCAATCGATCTTCTGAGCAGAGTAGTCGTACTGGGTCTCGGCGGGCACGCATTCGGCACTGCCGAGCATGCGGTTGGGCCAGTCCGTCACGCATCCCTTCAGGCAGTTGGCGAGGTACGGGAACTTGATGTTTCCCTTGGAGTCAGAAGGCACATGGTAGTGGTAAAAGTTGTGTTCCTTGTCCACGTGCCCGCCACACTCGTCGAGGTCAGTAGGAGGGGTTCCGTCAACATCGCGGGGGCCGTAGACAGCGATGCCGTCCGCCATGATGCCGATCGCCGGAGAATGCGACTGGTTCTCGACGTACCCCAAACAGCACGTCGGCGTGCTTGGGTTGTGCAGGTGATACTGGTTCATCGGCGCTGCGTGCGCTCCACACTGGTCGAACGTCAAACCCTCGTACTCATAGGCGTTTCGGTCCTGGGCGTCGAGGCCGTTGAACATGGCGAGACCGTTCTTGGCGATTCCCACCATGCCCTTGACGCTGTTACCCTCCAAGTTGAGCATGATGGGCTTCGAACTGATGATCGGGTTCTTCGGAACCTCGATGTCGTAGCTCTGCACACCGGCGTACCCGGGCGTTTTGTTGCCCGACCAATCCCAGTTCGGACATCCGGAGCTCGTGATGGACCACGTGTCGACGCCGTTGCTCTTCGACGAGGACACGCTGATGGAGGCGTCCGAGCCGTCCGTGGCGCAACGGGCGATGTCGCTGTTGGCTCCCATCTGGCCGCCGGGGCCGCCCGGGCCCATCTGCTGCTGACCGGGGCCGCCCTGGCCACCGGGACGACCACCCTCACCACCGGGGCCGCCCTGGCCACCGGGACGACCACCCTCACCACCGGGGCCGCCACCCATCTGCTGCTGGCCACCGGGACCGCCCTGGGGACGGCCGCCAGGACCGCCCTGGGGACGGCCGCCGGGGCCGCCCTGGCCACCGGGACGACCGCCCATGCCACCGCCCGGCTGTGCCAGGGCCCCAACAGCCATGGCAAGCGGGGCAAGCAAGAGCAAAGAGCGCTTGCGACGAGAGGTTTTCGACGGAGTGAACCTGAGGTGGGTTGGGAAGGGTGACAAATCGTGTGAGCTTGGCGTGGAGGGGTGAGAGCGAGTGAGCCAAGTTTCGACGTACATATTGGACGTAATATAACCGTAAGATAAAAGCTTCAATCGATAATGACGTCCAGGAGGCCGGAACCGGCATTTAAACGGAAAAACGTGTCCAGATACTCCGCTCGGCTGCTCGGCCAGCTTCCCCATCATCCCGTCGAGTTTCAACGCGAGATCTCGACCTCCAGATGCCATCCCACCTTCTCCTGACCTTCGTATGTAGCTTCACATGAATGAATCACCAACTCCTCAACCAGTCGCTGGCCCTCTTCCCCTTCCCCTTCCCCTTCCTCGCCGACCTCCACGGCCTCCACGGCCTCGGTCTCCGCCCCCTCCGTTCCACCCTCTGCCTCCGCCGTCTCCACGCCCCGCCGATCCATTCGTGGCAAACGAGGGAAAGAGAGATGCGCCGTTCGCCGAATACCGCCGCGAGTCGTACATGAACGCGTTTCCAACCAGGCGAACAGCCTCTGCAAGTTCTGAAGGCAGGGCGACCCGAGCGTGGCTCGCCTTGAAGGCAAACGCGGCCTGCAACCTGTAGCGCAGGAGCTGCATGAGCACCGCCGACGCCACCGGCATCTCGAACCGGAGCCACTTATCCACCGTGAGGACTGCCCGTCCTCGCAGTCGGTCGATCGATCGAGCGTCCCTGGCGTGGGTGGTAGTGAGCACGAGGTTCGAGAGGTTCGAGAAAAACGTTCAGGCATTCAGTATTCAAATGCCTACCTGACGGCCCGGACGTCTGCAGACACGTCCCGGACGGGAAGCGGCTCCCCGTCATCGTCAAACTCAACGGCGCGGCGAATGGTCAGCGACGACGCGCACAGGAGAACGGCGTGGGGGCTCGCTTCAGTGGTCGACCTGACATTGACGCGCGCGTCTCCACGTACGAGCTCGTCGTACACGAGAATCGCGTTGCGGCCTATGTCGTCGTGCTCTGTGACCGGGTTGCTCAGCGACGCATTGACCGAGCTGGGATGAATCCGCACGCGAACGTTCTGGTGGGTCACCATCGACGGCTTCGGCGACCTTTCGTTGGGATGATTCGTTCCCAGCCGGCCGTAGTTCGGGTAGAGGCCCATGGCGATGGTCGAGCGCACCAACTCTGGGTTGGCTGCTTTCGACGACGCGTGCGCCAGGTTGGTGATGAAGCCGCGGTGCGTGAGCTCGTTGATGAGCTGCTCTCGCATGCCTTTGATCATGCGAAGGGTCGGTGTGCTCATGAAATTAGAGTTGCACCAGCCCCAGGCGTCGCCCTGCCGCTCGACGTGGCAGAACTGCGCGTACGCGGCGATGGACGCCATGTGGTCGCTGCAGCCTCCCGATCCGCCCTTCTCGGCAAAACCCCGCTTGATGGCGTTGGCGCGTCGACGACCATCGGCAGACACTGGGAGGACCCAAAACTCGCGATAAGCCAGGGCGCACGCGACCGTCAGGATCGGATCCAGGCACTGAAAGAGGACGCCGTACATCAGCATCTTCCCCAGCATGGGCGGAATAGGCAGCGCGGCGAGGTGCCGACCGAGCAACGTCAGGTTCTCGGTGCCCTCCTCGAGAGCCCCAATGCGCTCCAGCAGCTCGACCGCGGAGTCGATGGCCTTGGCGATGGGCGGCTCGGGCGCCTTGCCGAGAAAGTCGGCGATCTTCTGCGATCCCTCGAAAATCTTGACCTGCAGCACCATTTCATCCAGGGGCGTTCGCATGAGTTCGGGTGCCTGGTACTCTTCCATCGACTCGTACCGCTGGCTCGAGTACATCCGGAACGCCAGGCCGTCGCGGCACCGACCGGCTCGCCCGCGGCGCTGCCTCGCCGACGCCTTGGACACCCACCCGCTCATCAGGGTAGCGATGCCGGTGTACGGGTCGAACGACTTTTCCTTCTGTCGACCACTGTCGATGACGAACGCGACGTCGTCGATGGTGATGCTCGTCTCGGCGATGTTGGTCGAGAGGATGATCTTCTGGACGTTCTTCGGCGGCCTCTGGAACACCAAACGCTGCTCGGACTGGGAGATCATCGAATGCAGCGGGAGCACCTGGTATCGAGACTTGTTTCCAAACGTCCTCGACTGCTCGAGCGCGTCCCGAAGTCGCGTGATCTCGTCCCAACCCGGCAAGAAGACGAGGATGGCGTTGGCGTCCTGCTCGACCGCCGAGACGGCGTCCTGCACGAGCCGAAAGTCTCCCGTGTTGTGTGCCGGCGTCTTCTCACCGCACACATACATGAGCAACTCCTCGATCAGCCCGATATCGACCTCGTCGAGGTCCGTGTTGGACTGGTAGTGGCTGAGCGCCAGGGCCTGGTTGGCAATGCTGCCGTGGTCTACCTGGCTCTGCGAGTGCTTTCGGAGCAGGTCGGCCAGCTCGCCGTGTCCGAATTGCTCTGCACAATCTGCAGCAGTCATGCCGTTCTCCGCCTTGATCATCGGGTCGGCGCCCTGGCCCAGGAGCACGCTGGCAATGTCGCCACGGCCCCGGAAGCACGCACTGAAGAGCGGCGTACAGCCCGTTTCCGGGTGCCGGAAGTTGACCCGCGCGCTCTGGTCGTCCATCGTGTCCGTATCGGCCGCGCCCGTCAGCTCGAGCATCCGCTCAAAGTCCTCGTCGCTTCCTTGCCGGAACGCGTCCTCAATGACCTGGCCCAGCTCGCTCGACATCTCGGGACTGAGCATGCCCATGTCCAGGCTCGTGGTCCCGAGTTCTTTCTCAATCTCTTGCAGCGCGGCTCGCTCGTACCCGGTGACCCGAAGGATGTCCTCGAGGAAAAACTCCCGCACGGGGAACGTGAAGCCCGGCACCCGGACGACCGGACACCCTCCGAAGTAGTTCGAGAACAGGTCTTCGTGGAGTGTTGCCGACATTAAGACGATGCGCATGTGGGGATACCGCGGCAGCAAGTCTCGGATGATGATGAGCATAAAGTCCGCAAACCGGTCCCGCTCGTGGATCTCGTCAATGACAATGTGCGTGATCGAGTCGAGCTCCTCGTCCTGCTCATGTTCTCCATCTCCGCTGTGGTCCTGGTCGCCCCTTACGCCCTTGCTGCCCTTGCTGCCCTTGCCGCCCTTGCCGTCTTTGCTCGTCAGCATCCGCAGCATGATGCCGTTGGTCACAAACATGATGGGCGTCTCGCTGCCACCCTTCTTGTCTAGCCGAATCGTGTACCCGACGCTGGCACCCGCGGAACCGATGCGCTCCAATCGCTCTTGCGCAATCCGATCCGCCACCGACGTCGCGCTCAGCCGCCGCGGCTGCGTGCACATGATGCGACACGGCTCCCCGCGGCTCCAACAGTCCTCCAAGATGTACTGCGGGACCTGGGTCGTCTTTCCGCACCCTGTCTCGCCCGCGATGAGAATCACCTGCTGCGATGCGATCGCCTGCAGGATCTCGTCCCGGTGCGAGGCAATGGGCAGCTTTTTCCTCAGCGCCATCATCGACTTGCCCTGCGCAGTCCCACACATACCGTCCGCCCACTGCCTATGTCGCCGCATCACCTCTTCTCCAGAAATGTCGATGGCCCGATTCTGGTGTTGCAGCTGCTTTCCGCTGCCCCCTGATCCGAGCTTTGCCTTCTTCGGGGCGTGGTCGTCCCCCGACCCCTGTTTGTCGAGCGAGCGCGGCACGTCGGCCATGTTGGCCACCGCTGCCGCCGCCGCCGCCATCGAGGCACCACCGGCGTCGGCACTGTGATCGACGTCGGCCACCAGCGCGGCGAGCTCGTCCTCGTTCGGCGGGAACCTCTCGAGGTACCGTTTGATCTGGCCCGCAGTCTCCTCCCTCGGCCCAAAGTCGTACGCCATCTCTTTCGCCGCCGGATGCGCCTGCTTCTTCTTGAACACGCGCACGGCTCGATCATCGCCCTTGCCGAACGACTTGGTCGTGAACCCGTACCTCTTGGCCTCGCTGTGCACGACCGCCCGTTCGTGGTTCGTCAGTCCCGGCGGGAACTGGTACTCTGCGGTGTGTATGTGAGTGAGCAGGCTAGGCGATCGCGCGAACTTTCACGGGAGGAGCCGCCGCCATCACGTACCTTGTTCGCCGCTCGCCTGGAAGTCGGCCAGGACCTTGCCAATGTCGATTCTCGTCCCTTCGTCCACCGGTCGCTGCCCAGGTGCAAGTCGTCCCCCGCCCCGTCCTCCGCCTCGACCTCCCGCTCCCGCTCCTCTCGGCCCGCCGCGACCCCCGCCCCGACCCCCGCCCCGACCTCGACCGCCTCGGCCGCGTGGGTTTGGATTCGAATCCATTCGCTCGCGTTCAGTGCTGCTGCTGCGAGAGAGAGACAGCGTTACAGCTCATTGCGCGTTCGAGCGCATCAGAATATATATGCTCACTTTTTCTGAGCCTGCCGGCGCTTCGCGATGAGCTCTGCGACGCCCTTCGATACCCCAAGCTTACGCTTCCCAGACCGGCACGAAGCCTTCCGCTCGTCCACGTTCTCGGCCTTCTCGGCCTTCTCGGCCTTCTCCGCCTTCTCGGCGTGTTCCACTTCCACCATATTGGCCTCGAGCGACTTCAGCCGGGCCGTGATCCGATCGTTTTCTGCCCTGAGCGCCGCCATCTCCTTGGCCTGATCCTCCCGTGCCGCCGCCGACCGCTCGAGCTCCCGCTCGCACGCCTGCCGCTTTCCCACCTCCGCCTCCAGCTCGCTCGCGCGATCCTCGTCCCACCTCTTCTTCTCCTCCACGAGCGTTTCCTCGGCCGCCGTCGTGGCCATCTGTGCCATGTGCAGCTCCTTGGTTTTCAAGTCCAGCTCCCACTGCACGTCCCTCACCTTGTTCGCCTTCTCGGCGAGCTCCTTCTTGTTTTCCAGCATCCCCTCCGCGACCTGCGCACGCGCTTCCGCCTCCTTCCGAAGCCGCTCCTCCACCTGCGCTTTCTCCGCCGCAAGCTGCCTCGCCTCCTCGGCCTTTCCCTCGAGCTCCCGCTCGATCGCCTCGCGCGCCGCGGCTGCCTCCGCCGTCGCCATCGCGGACTCCTCGCGCGCTCTCTCCCGCGCAGCCTTCTCGCACGCGAGCGCCCTCTCCGCCTTCTCCGTGGCCTCCTTGAGCGCCCTGATATCCTCCCTCGCCGCGTCCCTCCCGGCCACCAGCCGCGCACACTCCTCCTTCGCCTCTGCCAACACGCCCTCCCCCGCCTCCTTGGCCACCCTGAGCGCCCCGACCGCCACCTCCAGCTCCCGCACCCTCGCGTCCCCCGCCTCCTTATACGCCTCGAACATCTTCACCGCCGCGTCCCGCCCACCCTGCAATCGCTCCACCATCTCCACCATCACCGCATGCTCCCCGCGGACCACCCTCCCCTCCTCCCTCGCCTCCCGCACATCCCTCCGCAGCGCCTCCACGAGCGCATTCGCCGCCTCGACCTCTTTCTCCAGCTTTGACACCGCAGCCACAGCATCCCTCGCCTGCCCCCGGTAGAACTCGAGCTCACGAGTCGCGCACGCCACGTCCTCCTCGAGATACGCCACTGCCGCCGCGTGGGACGCCCGAGCATCGTCCGACTCCTGCTTGAGCCTCCTCGTCTCCGCCCTGAGAGATTTGGCCAGCAGACGGAGTACGTTCAGGTTTGTCTCGAGGCGCGCGCAGTCGGCCGCGGCATCCTTCCCATCAAGCTTCAGCTTGCGCTGAGAACGACGCAGCACGTCCACGCTGAGCTTGAGATCCGCGTTCTGGGCGATGAGCTCATCTGCTCGGTGCTCCAGAATGTTGAACATGGCCGTCATCTGCTGCGCGAGCTCGTTGAGCTCGGCCACGTCTGCGTCCACCGACGCGTCCACGGCGGGGACGGTGTCGGCGGCCGACGACGGATACGGTGTCGACGGTGTCGACGGTGTCGACGGTGTCGAAGGTGTCGATGCTCCTGGCGCTGCGGACGCTGCCGGTGCCGGTGCCGGAGATTCTGACTCTGGCTGCTGCAGACTCGCGCTCCCGTTGGGGGTGGCGACTTCGCTGATCGGCGTGTCGAAACGAACCGACGACCGCTCCGCGTTGGCGTGCTTCTCGGCATCAAGCCGCGGTGACGGACCGACGATTTGGGTCATTCCGAAGTGACCAGCGCGCGAATTCGAAAGGGTTTCGACGACCGGACGAGTCTCTGGGACGGCGCGAGAACCTCAAAAAAAACTCGAACAAGCCGCCGCTCGCCGAGAGTGCATACCTCGACGACGCATATCCGTATGTCGTACATGTCGTGTATGTCGAGAAGACTGCATACGCACGCCGGCAGTTGCAGTAGAGCACGGACTGAGACGAACACCAGCATGCAGTCCCTGGGAATCGTCCGACTCGTTCGTGCGAGACTGGCGGTGGCGTCGGCGTCCGCGGCGACCAGGTCGGTAGCAGCGGCGGCATCGGCGTCAGCGTCAGCACCGGCGGAAGGCACGAATGGTGGCGGCGAGTATTTTTACAGCGAGTCGAGGTGGGAGGACGTGCTCGACCGGACGAGGGCGGGGGCGCGCCTGTCTTCGTGTCTGGCGGCTGCCGGGGTGCCTCGGCTGTCTGTGACGCAGGCGCAGGCGTATGGACCGTTGTCTCGGGGGGAGGACGTGGTTCTAGCGGCGGAAACGGGGAGCGGGAAGACGTTGGCGTATCTGGTGCCGCTGATTGAACGGTTGATGGTCGCGCGCGAGCGGGAGCAAGCAGAGGCGGAGGCGGGGGCGGGCTCGGCCGAAGACGGCGACCAGTCTCCGGGAACAGAACAACAGTCGTCGTCGTCGAGTTTAGATATTTACGACGCGGCGGATGTCGGGATGGTCGATGAGGCCGTCCACCGGGGCGTGTCTGTTCCCTTCGTGATGAATTTTCGCTCGGCCGTGCTCGTCCTGTGCCCGAACGCGTTGCTGTGTGAGCAGGTGGTGAGCGTGGTGGAGCGGACCTTCGACGACGCGGTGCGTTGTCTGTACGTGTCGTCGCAGAGCATTTCGTATGACAACACCGGCGGTCAGTTTCCGGATGTCGTCGTGACGACGCCCGTGGCGCTGCACTCGCTGCTGACCGGCGTCGGGCCGATGATTGGACCGGAGTGGACGTTCGAAGGGCTCAACGGGTGGGCGCGGTACGTGGTGCTGGATGAGGCGGATATGCTGCTGTCTGGGGCGTACGGGAAGAAGATTGAGCACGTGCTGGAGGCGCTGCGGGGCGGAGACAGGGAGCGGGCGGCAAGACGGGCGTGCGAAGAGGTTGGGATTGATCTGGAGAGGTATTGGGACCTGCCGAGGGGGGTTCGGAAGG